>VFQP010000118.1_pt1 | contig 222034 bp, 221 predicted proteins | sample 3512351 | NCBI WGS metagenome assembly VFQP01 (sample SAMN10412372, study PRJNA504923) | tailings metagenome | isolation source: Relicate 1 Philex TSF1 revegetated site | place: Philippines: Tuba, Benguet | collected 2017-08-29 | reverse complement strand
TGTCGGGCTTCGACCGCTATTTCCAGATCGCGCCCTGCTTCCGCGACGAGGATGCGCGCGCCGACCGCGCGCCGGGCGAGTTCTACCAGCTCGATTTCGAGATGAGCTTCGTCACCCAGGAAGACGTCTTCGCGGCGATCGAGCCGGTGCTGGGCGGTGTGTTCCAGGAATTCGCGGGCTTCAACCGCGAGACGCCGCGCAAGGTCACGAACTTCCCGTTCCCGCGCATCCCGTATGCCGAGGCGCTGCTGACCTACGGCACGGACAAGCCCGACCTGCGCAATCCGCTGCGCATCGTCGATGCCGGCGAGGTGTTCGCCGGGTCCGACTTCAAGGTCTTCGCGGGCATCGTGGCGGGCGGCGGCGTCGTCCGCGCCTTGCGCGCCCCGGCGGCCGGCGCCCAGCCGCGCTCGTTCTTCGACAAGCTGAACTCGTGGGCGCAGGGCGAGGGCAAGCCCGGCCTCGGCTACATCGTCCTCGAAGGCGGGGCGGGGAAGGGCCCGATCGCGAAGTTCGTGACCGGCGACCGGCTCGCGAAGCTGAAGGAGCTGACGGGTGCGCAGGACGGCGACGCGATCTTCTTCGTGGCCGACAAGCCCGAAGCCGCCTGGAAGTTCGCCGGCCTTGCCCGGACCAAGGTCGGGCAGGAGCTGGGCGTGATCGCCGAGGACGAGTTCCGGTTCTGCTGGATCGTCGACTTCCCGATGTTCGAGTACGACGAGAAGGCCAAAAAGATCGACTTCAGCCACAACCCGTTCTCGATGCCCCAGGGCGGCCTCGAGGCGCTGGAGACGCAGGATCCGCTGACCATCAAGGCGTGGCAGTACGACATCGTCTGCAACGGCATCGAGCTGTGCTCCGGCGCCATCCGTAACCATCGCCCGGAGATCATGTACAAGGCGTTCGGTATTGCGGGCTACAGCAAGGAAGACGTCGAGGCCCGCTTCGGCGGCATGCTGAACGCCTTCAAGTTCGGCGCCCCGCCGCACGGCGGCGCCGCGCCGGGCGTCGATCGCATCGTCATGCTGCTGGCCGACGAGCCGAACATCCGCGAGGTCATCGCCTTCCCGATGAACCAGCAGGCGGTCGACCTGATGATGGACGCGCCGACCGAACTGCCGGCCGAGAAGCTGCGCGAACTGTATATTGGCCTCAAGCTGCCGCCGCCGAAGCAGGATTAGGCCGGGCATACTTGCCGGAGACGAGGGGCGGCTCCCGCCAGGCGGGCGGGGCCGCCCTTCCTGTTTGACCGTGCGCGTGCATTTCAGTACGATTCAAGGAGTTATATTTATTTTATAAAGTAAATTATGAGCTCACCTCGGCTATCCATCTATTTGATGCTGCCGATCGTGGCGTGCCTCGCCGCGCTGACCAGCGCGTGCGGCGTACCGGTGGCGGTATCGGCGGCGAGCTACGCAGCCGATGGCGGGCTCATCGTCGCGTCGGACAAGACCTCGACCGACCATGTCGCTTCCGTCGTGACGAAGCGCGATTGCGCGATGTGGCGCATCTTCCGCGGTCGCGCCGTCTGCAAGGACCGCGAGGGCGGCGAGGACCCCTACAACACCGATTACAGCGATCCGCAGCGCCAGGTGTCGGAGGACGGCACCCAATATGCGCCGCCGCTGCGTCCGGCTGCCGGCGCGCCGGCGGCGAGCTGGGATGCCGCGTCCTACAAGGCCGAGCCCGGGCCCGCGCCTCGACCCGAAGGCCCGATGACGGCGAGCATCGACCCGGAAAGCGCCCCCGCGACGTCGGTTGCGCCGGCCGATGCGCCCAAAGCTACCGCGGCACCGGCGAAGGGCCGGAAGGCCAAGCCGTCCGGCCGTTCCTCGAAGGCTAAGAAGCCCGCACGAGGTCAGGCGGCGTCTGCCCCCTGAGGAGGAAGGCCTCGAGGTTGTCGAGCGCCTTGAAGCCCATCGCATTGCGCGTCTCGACCGTGGCCGAGCCCATGTGCGGCAGCAGGAACGCGTTCTCCAAATCGTAGTAGCCCGGGTGCAGCTTCGGCTCGCCGTCGAAGACGTCGAGGCCGGCCGACGCGAGATGCCCGCTCTTCAGCGCCGCGATCAGGGCATCGTCGTCGATCACGCCGCCGCGCGCGGTGTTCACCACGATGGCGCCCTTGGGCAGGCGCGCGATGCGCTGGGCGTTGACCCATTTCTTCGTGGCTTCGGTCATGGGCGCATTGATCGACAGGAAGTCGCAATGGGGCAGCATGTCCTCGGGATCGGAATGGAAGACTGCGCCGTTCTCCAGGTCGGGCGAAAGTCGCGACCGGTTGCTGTAGTGAATCTGCATGCGGAACGCGCGGGCGCGGTCGGCCATCGCCTGGCCGATCCGGCCCATGCCGAGGATCCCCAGTCGCTTGCCGGTGACGTGCGTTCCCATCAATTGCGTGGGCGTCCAGCCGGTCCAGCGATGGGCACGCAGCATGGCCGCACCTTCGTGCGCGCGGCGTGCGGCGCCGAGCAGGCAGAGCATGGCGATATCGGCCGTGGCGTCGGTCAGCACGTCGGGCGTGTTGGCGACGACGATGTTGCGCCTCGCTGCAGCGGCGACGTCGACATGCTCGTAACCAACCGAGAAGGTCGCGATGATGCGGACCGAGTCGGGCAGGGCGGCGATCGTCTGCGCGTTCAGCGCGTCCCCCGCGGCGCACATGATGCCGTCGAACCCGGCCGCGGCCTCGGCCAGTGCCTTCCCCTCGTAGAGCCGGTCCTCGGGATTGAGCTTCGCGTCGAAATTCGCGGCGAGGCGCGCTTCCACGTCGGGCGGGAAGTGCCGGGTGGCGATCACGCGAGGCTTGGCTTTGGTCATCGACGAATTCCTCCCACTGCGGCCCCGTGGCACGCGATCATTCTGGCATTCTTCGGGCATGGATATTACGCTTGGCGCCCCGGCTACAAGGCCTAGCCCAAAGCCATCGCCCGTTGATTACCTTTAGTTTTCGCCGTCCCCGCGTCCCAACAGCGACTGTCCTCGGTACGGTGGGCGTGGTGCTTTTGCTCGCGCTGTGGATAAGAGCCGCCGACGCGCAGCAGCCTCCTCCCGCGCCGCCGCCCGTCCAGCAACCGCAGCCGGTCGAATCGCCGCTCGTTCCGCACCGGGCGACCTACGACATGAAGCTGGCCGTGAGCCGGCCGAACAGCGGCATCGTCGACGTGAACGGTCGAATGGTGATCGAGACGGTCGAAGCCTGCGAGGGGTGGGAAGTGCGTCAGCGCATCAAGCTCACCTTCCTGCGCACCGACAACGACGAGTTCACCACCGATTCGAGCTTCAGCAGCTACGAGAGCAAGGACGGTCTGTCGCTGCGCTTCAGCGTGCGCAACATCCAGGACGACGAGGTCGAGGAGGAGCTGCGCGGCCACGCCGACCTCGAGGCGCCGGGCGGCAAGGGACGCGCCAATTTCTCCCTGCCCGAGGCGCGCAGTTTCGAACTGCCCGTCGGAACGCTGTTCCCCACGACCCACCTCGCATTGGTTATCCGGCACGCCCGCAACGGCGACCAGTCGGCGTCCTACTACGTGTTCGACGGGGCGCGGCTGGACGGTGCGTTCCGGGTCAATGCCGTGATCGGCAAGGCGCCACGGGCCACGGGAGCGCCGCCTGTGCGGGGCGATGTCTCGCTCCTGCGCAACCAACCCTCATGGAGCGTGCGCTTCGCCTTCTTCGCGGCCGGCGACCAGGGCGCGCAGCCCGAATACGAGATGGCCCTCGACTTGCTGGGGAACGGCATCTCGCGTTCCATGTTGCTGGACTACGGCGATTTCGCCGTCGATGCCCGTCTTGTCCAACTCCAGTCCCTGCCGAGGCCGCAATGCTGATGACCCGTCTGCTTCCGACCGCCGCGCTCCTCGTCGCGACTGGGCTGGCGCCTGCCATGGCGCAGGAATTCGCGTCGCACCGGGCGGTGTACGAGGTGAGCGCGCTCGAGAACGGCAAGCCGGGAAGCGGCCTGCAGGGCACCTACGCCTACGAGCTGCGGCAGACCTGTGACGGGGCCTATGTCATCCACCAGCGCCTGCGCCTCGAGGCGGCCGGCCAGCGCGGGGCGGTGACGGAGCAGCAGACGCAAATGACGGAGAGCAAGGACGGCCGCAGCCTGCGCTTCGAGCATCGCAGCCTGGCCGGCGGCAAGCAGACGAGCCTGGTGAAGGGCGAGGCCTCACTGGGCGACGACGGCACGGGCGAGGCGCGCTTCGCCGAGCCGGCCGGCCAGACCGTGGCCCTGCCCAAGGGTACGATGTTCCCGGTCGCCATCGCCCGCGCCACGATCCGCCAGGCACAGGCCGGCGAGCACGGTTTCGAGGGCCTCTTCTTCTTCGGCGACAAGGTGAAGGCGCCGCAGGTGGTGAACACCGTCATCGGCAAGGTGCCGCGACGGCTGGCGGACGTGAAGATCCCGGAGGGCGCCGAGCAGCTGGTCGACGGCCGCACCCGCATCTACTTCCGCGCCGGTTTCTTCGAGGCCGACAGCAAGGGGCAGGGCGAGCCGGCGTTCGAGATGAGCAGCGTCACGCTCGACAACGGCATCGAACTCTACGGGACGCACGAGCAGGGCGAAGGCGGCATCGAGTACCGCATCACCCGCCTCGAGGCCCTGCCCAAGCCGGATTGCAGCAAGTAACGGTTTCCGACGGTCAGCCGGGCGGCCAGAGCCAGGCGGCCCCCCGCACGCCGCTCGAATCGCCATGGACTGGCGGCAGCAGCCGCGTCGGGATCCTGTCCCGCTCCGAGAAGATGTAATCCTTCCAGAGCTCGGGCACGCGCTCGTAGAGCCGGCCGATCTTCGACAGGCCGCCACCCAGCACGATCACGTCGGGATCGACCAGGTTCACTACGTTGGCGAGCGCGCGGGCCAGCCGGTCGCAATACCGCTCCAGACATACGGCGGCGATCGCGTCGCCGTCGCCGGCCGCCGCGGCGGTCTCGGTCGCGCGCAGGTCGCGTCCTGCCGCCGCCCGGTACTGGGCCTGGAAGGCCGGGCCGCTCAGCCATGCCTCGACGCATCCCTTGCGACCGCAGTAGCAGGCGGGGCCGGGCCGTTCGTCGTCGTGCGGCAGGGGAAGGGCGTTGTGACCCCATTCGCCGCCGATCGCCTGCGCGCCGACCAGCGGCTTGCCGTCGATCACCAGCCCGCCACCGACGCCCGTCCCGAGGATGACGCCGAAAACGACGGCAGACCCGGCGCCGGCACCGTCGGCGGCCTCGGAGACGGCAAAGCAATTGGCGTCGTTCGAGAAGCGGATGTCGGCGCGGTCCAGGCCGTGCCGGAGGTCGACATCGAGGGGCCGGCCGTTGAGGCGCGTCGAGTTGGCGTTCTTGACCAGGCCGGTCGCGGGCGAGAGCGCGCCCGGATGGCCGATCCCGACCCGGCAGCGCGCGCCGACCTTCGATTCGAGATCGCGGATCACGCCGATCACCGCGCCCAGCGTGTCCTCGTACCGCCCGGCCGGCGTCGGCACGCGCAGTCGCGCACGCTCCATGCCGGCATCGTCGAGGACGATGCCCTCGATCTTGGTGCCGCCGAGATCGATGCCGATACGCATGGCCGTTCCCCTAGGGCTTGGCCGGAAGGAACCTGAACGGCTCGGCCTGCTTGAACAGCGTCGCCGTCTCGCCGGAGAAGACCTCGCCGTCCTGGATCGCGAGCTTGCGGACCGGTGCGCCCGGCTTGAGGTCGACCCTGGCCAGCGACACCCAGAACGTGTTCGGGCGCGTCGCCGAGTCGAAGTAGTAGACGAGGTTCTTCTGGTCCGCGACGGTGCGCCAGATCGTCGAGGAGATGTTCGGCTGGTCCGGCGTCGTGATGCCGAGCGGCACGCTGACGGCGCGCATCACGCTCATCACGCTGGCCACCGCCTGATAGGTGAAGGATTGCTCCGGCACCCCGCGGATGTAGTTGGCGTCCTTCTGCCGCGGGATGGCGCCCAGCAGGAAGGAGGCGCGGGCGAAGCGGTCGGCGGCCCGGTTGGTGCCGGGAAGGAAGGTGAGGCCGCCGATGCCCTGCCAGTAGGTGTTGAGCGCGAGCTGCTCGCTGTAGATCGGCGAGTTGGTCATCACGACGTACTGCTTGCCGTGATGGATCACGAGCTTGCCGTCGACATATTCCAGGATCGCCGAGTCGCCGGTGGCGTCGGACATGGAGAGATGCAGGGTCGACGCCGAGCCGTTGGGCAGGGTGGGCGCATAGATGTTGAAGGGTTCGGTGCGCAGCATCGCGACCGCTTCCGCGACGGTGGCGAAATTGTCGAGCGCGTATTGCAGCCAGGTCGAGAGCGACAGGTCCGGCTTGCCGGGCACCGGCTTGGGGTACTGCGATTCGGCAAGGTAGAGAAGATTGGCCACCAGGCCCTTCTCGTTCATGCCGTCGGTGCTTCCGGCCTCGTAGCCCGATACGACGACGCTGCCGTACTTCGCCGTCCACTCCAGCGAATTCGGACCGGCGGCGCCGTTGCGCTTGATGCCGGCGGGCAGGACCCAGAGGTTGGAGGACATGTCCTCCTTCCAGTCCATGTTGCGACCGGTGATCACGAGCTCGCCGTCGCCGACATAGAGCGCGCGCGTGCAGGCCAGCACGGGCTGGACCGCAAGGGAGGCGGCGGCAACGAGAGCCGCGAGGCGCGCGAGGCGGGGGCGTATGCGGGGTATGTTCATCGGTCCCTTCCGTCTGTCTTGCCGGGCGATCTCACAGAAAACGCGCCTTGATGTCGATGCTGTTCTCCACGCCCACCTTGTCGAACGTCGAGGCGAGCCAGCCGGTCGCGGCCTTGCGGCCTGCGGCGAAGAGGTAGTCGAGGAACTCTGGCTCGATGTTGAATTTGCTGACGGCGCCGAGTGGGGCAAGCGTGTCCGGATCGGCGATGGAATGGATCAGGATCATCTTCAGCCGGTCGCCGAACGTGCCGCTCAGTGCGCCCTGTTCGATCAGGTCCTGCACGAAGGCGATGGCCCGCATCTCCGCCATCAGCGCGCCGCCGAACGTGATCTCGTTGAGGCGGTCGGCGATCTCGGCGTTGCTGCGCGGCACCTCTTCGCGGCGGTGCGGGTCGACCTCGACCATCACCACGTCGTGGCTGTCGGTGTTGTAGATGAAGGGCCAGATTGGCGGGTTGCCGCGGAAGCCGCCGTCCCAATACGCCTCGCCGTCGATCACGACGGCGTCGTGGATGTTGGGCAGGCAGGCGGAGGCGAGCAGGGCGTCGATCGACAGCTCCTCCCGCGTGAAGATGCGCACCTTGCCGGTATGGACGTTGGTGGCGGCGATGAACGCCTTCACCTGATGGCAGGAGCGGACCAGCTCCTGGTCGAAATGCCGCTTCAGCAGCTCGCGCAGCGGATCGAACTTCAACGGGTTGCGCTGCCATGGCGAAAGCGTGCGCTGCACCAGATCCGCCCATAGCGCGCCCGGCGAATCGTCGAGGTTCCAGTTGCCGCGCATCCGGTCGAGCGGCGTGCGACGGATCGGGCTGGCGACGGCCATCTGGCCGAGCTCGGTCCAGAAGGCGGCGAGGGCGGCGCGCGCCCCGGCCGGGCCGCCGCGTGCCCATCCCTGGAGCAGGATCGCCGCGTTCATCGCCCCCGCACTGGTGCCGCTCACCGCCTCGAAGACGAGGCGTCCGTCCTCCAGCAGGGCGTCGAGCACGCCCCAGGTGAACGCGCCGTGGCTGCCGCCACCCTGCAATGCGAGATTGATGCGCTTGGCTTCCGTCATCCAGCTATCCTCCGGAACAGCGCGGCGCTAGGCTCCGCGAACCGATACGAGACGAGGTCCCCTTCATTATGGCTGAGAGTGGCACGGGAGGAGCGTGGCGAAAGCGCCCGTCCAGCATCCTGTGGGCGCTCTCGCTCGGCCAGCTCATGTCGTGGGGATTGGTCTATTACACGTTTCCGCTGTTCATCGCGCCGATGGAACAGGAGCTGGGCTGGTCGCGCAGCGCGTTGTTCGGCGCACTTTCCTCCGGCCTGCTGGTCGCCGGCCTGTGCTCCATCCCGGTCGGCGCCTGGATCGATCGCGGGCATGGCCGGCTCCTGATGACGGGCGGCTCGCTGCTGGCCGCCGCGCTCTTCGTGCTGTGGTCGCAGATCCAGTCGCTGCCGGTCTTCTACGCCCTGTGGATCGGGCTGGGCGCCTGCCAGGCGGTGCTGCTCTACGAGCCGGGGTTCGCCGTCATCACCCGTGTCTACGGGCCTCGTTACAAGCAGGCGATCCTGCTGATGACGTTCGTCGGCGGGCTCGCCAGCACCTTCGGCATCCCGTTCACGCAATTCCTGATCGAGCGGATCGGCTGGCGGGCGGCGCTAGAGGCCATCGCGGTCATCAATGTGGGCGTCGCCTTCTTCCTCCACTGGCTGTTCGTGCCCGGGCCGAAGGTGCCGCCGGTCCCCATCGCCGACGCGAAGCCGCCCGTCGAGGGGCAGGCGAGGAAGAGCCCGCTGGCGGCAGCGCTGCGTGTGCCCGCTTTCTGGGGGCTGGTCGTCGCCTTCGCCGGCTACGGGCTGGCCTTCTCGGCGATGAGCTTCCATCTGATCCCGCTGCTGGTGGACAGGGGCGTCGAGATCGGCGTCGTCATGGCGATCATCGCGCTGATCGGCCCGATGCAGGTCGTGGGGCGGGTGCTCCTGATGGTCGGCCAGAAGCACATCACCACGATCCAGCTCGGGGCCGGCATCTATTTCGCCTTCCCCGTCGCCATGACGATGCTCGCGCTCGGCATCACCGACGTCTATGGCCTGATCCTGTTCGCCATCATCTACGGCGTCGCCAACGGGTTGCTCACCATCCTGCGCGGCATGGCGGTGCCGGAATTCATCGGCCCCGAAGGCTACGGCGTCGTCACTGGCGCGCTTACCATGCCGACCAACGTGATGCGTGCCGCCGGGCCGCTGATGGGGTCTCTCGCCTGGGCCGCGTTCGGAGGCTACACGCCGGTGCTGTGGGGGCTTGCGGCGATCATGCTGGTGGCGGCGATGGGGTTTGCCGCCGCGGCCTTCCTGTCCAAGCGGGCCGCGTGAGAACGCCGGCCAACTAGCAAGCTTTCGCCATAATCCGACCCGAGATGCAGCCTCGTCCGAAATAGAAAACGAGGCTGGAGACGATGTTCGACGCGAAGAACCTGCTCGATCAATTCCTGGGTAGCCAAGGCATGCAGGGGAATGGTCAGGGCGGCGGCCAACGCGGGACCGGTGCGGGCGATTTCCTGCGGGGCGCGGGCGGCGGCGTGCTCGCCGGCGGCCTTGCCGCTCTCCTCATGGGGTCCAAGACCGGCCGCAAGATCGGCGGCGAGGCATTGAAGCTGGGCGGCATGGCTGCCGTCGGCGCGCTCGCCTACAAGGCCTATCAGGACTGGCAGGCCGGCAAGCAGGCGCCGCTCCCGCAGGAGGCGGCGCAAACGCCGCCGGTCCCGATGCTGCCGGCCCCGAGCGGCACGCCCTTCAACCCGACCTCCGAGAGCGGCCAGCAGACCCTCGCGCGGCATCTGCTGCGGGCGATGATCGCCGCTGCCAAGGCGGACGGCCATGTCGATGCCCAGGAGCAGACGCGCATCTTTGCCGAGATGGACAGGCTGCCGCTGTCGTCGGAGGACAAGGCCTTCGTGATGGACGAACTGCGCGCGAAGCTCGATGTCGACGCGGTGGCCGGCGCCGCGGCGACGCCGGAGGAGGCGGCCGAGATCTACGCCGCCTCGTTGCTTGCGATCGACGTCGATAACGCGGCCGAGCGCGGCTACCTCTCGATGCTGGCGGCGCGGCTGAAGCTCGACGATGCACTGGTCGCCCATCTCCATGGCAGCGTGGCCGCGGCTACGGGCAAGGTCGTCCAGCCGGCCTGACCACCGCGAGTCGCGTGCTTGAAGAGGCGTGCGTTCAGGGGGGCCTGCGGGAGCGCGGCAAGGTGGGCGGGATCGTCCGCCGCACAGCACCGTGCCTCTCCTTCGCCTCTTCTTCCGCTAGAAGCCTCCGCAGCGTTTCGCGCTCGGCCGGATCGGTCGCTTCGGCCAGGCGCTTGCGGAAATGCGCGATATTCATCTCGTGGATGAAGCGTTCCATGCCTTCGCTCCCGGTAGGACCAAGGCGCGTATCAGGCATAGAAGGGGCACGACTAAGAGTCGAGCATCATCTATGCATTTCTACCTGCGGGCCGGCGGCGCCGGCCCGGGCCTATTCCGCCGCCAGACGTGTGGCCTTCGGCTTCAGATGCTGGATCTTCGGCAGGACTTCGCGGGAGAGCAGTTCCAGCGAATGGCGCCACGCTTTCGGGTTCTCGACATAGTCGAAGCCGAAGACCAGGAGCTGACCGAAGCCGCCGACCTCGTCGTAGATCTTCTCGATCTTCTCGGCGACCGTCCTGGGCGAGCCGATGATCCAGTTGTGCTTGGCGCAGTATTCCGGCGTGACGTCGGAGTCGGGGACGCCGGGCTCATGCTTGAGATATTCGAAGAAACCGAACTGGGCGAGCAGCGGCAGGAAATATTCACGCATCATGCGTCCCATATGCGAGCCGACCGACAGCTTCATGGCCTCTTCGTCCGTATCGGCGACGAAGACCTCGCGCACCAGTCGCCATTGGCCGCGGTCGGGCGTGCGCCCGGATTTGGCCGCGCCGGCCTCGACGGACTCCCAGTGGCTCGTCACGTAGCCCGGGTTGAGATTGAGGCTCATGGGGACGTAGCCCTTTTCGCCCGCAAGCTTCAGCGTGTCCGAGCCCTTGCTGAGGCCCGCGACGCCGATCGGCGGATGGGGGGCCTGCAGCGGTTTGATGTGCGGCTTGAGGAAGCCGAACATCGTGTCCGGCTTGGTGACGTGCCAGTACTTGCCCTTGAAGTCGAACGGCTCGGGCGAGGTCCACAACTTCAGGATGATGTCGAGCGCCTCGCGGGTCATGTCGCGGTTCTGACCCGACATGCCGTCGACGTTGAACATCGCCCAGTCGCTCGGCAGGCCCGACGCTGCGACGCCGAAATTGAGCCGGCCGCCCGAGATGTGATCGAGCATGGCGACGCGGTTCGCGAGTTCGGCCGGGTGATGATAGGGCAGGAGGAAGCCACCGGGGCCGAGACGGATGTTCTTCGTCTGCATCAGCGCCTGCGCGACGAGGAGGTCGGGCGAGGGGTGCGGTTCCCAAGGCGCCGTATGATGCTCCCCGATCCAGGCCTCGGTGTAGCCCAGCTCGTCGAGCCAGCGGATCACCTGGAGATCCCACTCGTGTCCGTCCTTCAACGACCGCTCGGGCGGATGGGAGGGCATCGTGAAATAGCCGATCTGCATCGTTTCCTCCTGTCGTTTGTTGAGCCAAGTCCACTACCATTGCGCGCGTTGCGCAAGGGTGCGGTGGTGCATGTCTGACGATGTCCTGATCCCGATCGACCAGCAGAAGGCGATGCGTCTTCCGCAGGGGGGAGCCTGCCGGCCAACTCCGTCGAGGCCACGGTGCGGGGCGACGCCACCTGGTCATGCGACAAGCGTGACCTGACAGGGCGGCTATGGAAGGCGGAGGATGTACGTCGGCTGACGCTTGCTGCTCGACGGCGAATACGCGTCGGTGACGACGACCGAGGCGGTCATCGCCGCATCGGCTGCCCCATGAAAGCGGGAAGGCGCCGGGCCGGGCGGCCGGCAGCGATCAGGCCTTGAGGGCCTCGTCGCCGGCCACCCACTGGCCGTTCATCGTGCACGACGGCAGGGCGAGGCGGATGAGCGACTCGGCATGCGCCTCGGGCGGCGTCTGCTCCGATTCGGGCTCGCCGGGAAAGGCCTGCTGGCGCATGGCGGTGCGGGTCGGGCCGGGATTGAAGAGATTGACGCGCACGTTGGTGTGCGCGACCTCCGCCGCATAGACGCCGGCCAGCATGTCGAGCGCGGCCTTGCTGGCGGCGTAGGCCCCCCAATAGGGGATCACGCGGCGCGAGACGCCGGAGGTCACGAAGATGGCGCGACCGGCATCCGAGAGCCGCAGCAACGGGTCCATCGACCGGATCAGGCGCCAGTTGGCCGTGACGTTCACGGCCATGACCTGCTCGAATATCTTCGGTTCGAAATGGCCGACCGGGGAGAGGCCGCCCAGCACGGCCGCATTGCCGAGAAGCACGTCGAGCTTGCCGAACCGCTCGTAGAGCGCCGCGCCGAGCCGGTCGATGCCGGGGCCGTCGGTCACGTCCAGCGGGACCAGCGTGGCGCTGCCGCCGACCGCCTTGATCCTGTCGTCCAGCTCCTCGAGGCCGCCCACGGTACGGGCGACCAGCACGCAATGCGCTCCCTCCTTGGCATAGGCGAGCGCTGCAGCGGCGCCAAGGCCGCGCGAGGCGCCGGTGATCAGCGCAAGGCGTCCGGAAAGCCGCATGGGATCAGGCCGACTCGACGAGCAGGGTGAGCTGGCGGTCCTCGACACCGTCGACGTCGTCGAGCGAGATGGGATAATCGCCGGTGAAGCAGGCGTCGCAGAAAGCCGGCTGGGCTGCGTCGCGCCCGGGCAGGCCCATGGCGCGATAGAGGCCGTCGATCGACACGAAGGCCAGCGAATCGACACCGATGAACTTCGCCATCCCGGCCACGTCGTAGCGCGACGCCAGCAGCTTTTCGCGCTCCGGCGTGTCGATGCCGTAGAAGCACGGATCGGTCGTCGGCGGCGCGGCGATGCGCATGTGCACCTCGCGCGCGCCGGCGCTGCGCACCATCTCGACGATCTTCATCGAGGTCGTGCCGCGCACGATGGAATCGTCGACCAGGATCACCCGCTTGCCCTCGATGTGGGCGCGGTTGGCATTGTGCTTCAGGCGCACGCCGAGATGGCGGATATGGTCCGCCGGCTCGATGAAGGTGCGGCCGACATAGTGGTTGCGGATGATGCCGAGTTCGAACGGCAGGCCCGACTGCTGGGCGTAGCCGATCGCGGCCGGCACGCCGGAATCGGGGACGGGCACGACGACATCCGCGTCGACGCCGCTCTCGCGTGCCAGTTCGCGGCCGATGTTCTTGCGCGCCTCGTAGACGCCGATGCCCTCGACCTTCGAATCGGGGCGGGCGAAGTAGATGTGCTCGAACACGCAGAAGCGGGGCTTCTGCTTGGCGAACGGCTTGATCGAATGCAGGCCGTTGCCGTCGACGATCACGATCTCGCCCGGCTCGACGTCGCGCACGAAGCGTGCCCCGATGATGTCGAGCGCACAGCTTTCCGAGGTCAGGATCCACGCATCCTCAAGCCGGCCGATGACCAGCGGCCGGATGCCCATCGGGTCGCGCACGCCGAACAACGCCTCCTTGGTGAGGAGCAGCAGCGAGTAGGCGCCCTTGACCTTGCCCAGCGCATCGATCAGCCGGTCAACCACGGTCGAGTAGTTCGAGCGGGCGATCAGGTGGTTAATGACCTCGGTGTCGGTCGTGGACTGAAAGAGGCAACCGATGCGCACCAGTTCGCGGCGCAGCAGGTAGGCGTTGGTCAGGTTGCCGTTATGGGCGAGGGCCAGGCCGCCGAAGTCGAAATCGGCGAAGATCGGCTGGATGTTGCGGTCCGAGGAGCCGCCCGTCGTGGCGTAGCGGTTATGGCCGATCGCCGAATAGCCGACGAGCTGCTGCATGATCGACTGGGCGCCGAAGATGTCCCCGACCAGGCCGGCGGCCCGGTGGTTGTGGAAAAGCTTCCCGTCGAAGGTGACGATACCCGAGGCTTCCTGCCCGCGATGCTGGAGCGCGTGAAGGCCAAGGGCGGTGTGAGCGGCAGCATCGGCGGTGCCGTAGATGCCGAACAACGCACATTCCTCGTGAAACTTGTCGAGGTCGTGGTTGGGTCGTTGCGGGGTGTCTGGCACGGCGGGGTTATAACTGGGGATGGCCCCGCGCGCCATCAAGGATGCATCACTGCGGCGGTTTGGACGGCGCGGCCGGCGCGGCGGGGGCCGCGGGGTCGGCCGATGGCTTCGCAGCCGGCGTAGCGGGATCGACGGCCGGCACGGACGCAGGCGCGGCGATGGTGCCGTTGTCCGCGCCGGGGCGCTGCAGGCGCGTGCGGAAGCCGGTCGGAAGCTGCGGCTCCACGAAGGTCGCCATTTCGCGGATCATCGGGAAGGTCGCGCCGGCCTCGACCACGGGCGGAAGCTGCCGGGGCCCGAGATAGCCGTAGAAAAGGAAAGCCGTGCCCATGGCGACCCAGGCGCAAAGGACCCCGAAACCGGCGCCCAGGATGCGGTCGGGTTTGCCCAGCGGGCTGGTGCGGACCGCGCGCGACAGGGCATTCGTGAGCATGATCAGCACGATCAGCGCGGCCACGAAGACCGCCAGCATGGAGACGAAATAGGCCAGCTCGGTGCTGCCGACGAGCTGCTCGACCTCGGGCTGCACGACCTTGGCGAACCGCCAGGCGACCCAGCCGGCGCCGATCCACGAGGCGATGAACATGACCGCATGGGCGAAGCCTGCCGACATGCCGATCACGGCCCCGAAGAGGGCCACGGCGATGACGGCCACGTCGAATACGGTGATGCCCAGCTTTTCCATCGGCCTCTGCTACTCCAAATCGCGGTCGCGCCGACGGTCGGGCGATCCCTCGCGCCGTCCACGCTTGAGAGGCCGATCTGCCGGCTGAAAACGCGCGACAAGGTCTGCCAGATGCTCGATTTCGTCAATGGCGATGCCCTCGGGCGGCCGCGGCGTGGGGCCGCTTCCGGCCCGGCTTTTGGGCACCATCGCCGAGCGGAAGCCGAGCTTGGCGGCCTCGCGCAACCGGGCCTCGCGCTGGCCCACCGGGCGGACCTCGCCGCCGAGGCCGATCTCGCCGAACACCACCATGTCGCCCGGCACCTGCTCGTCGGCGAGCGAGGACACGACGGCCGCCGCCACGGCGAGGTCGGCCGCCGGCTCGCCGATCCGCAGACCGCCTGCAACGTTGAGATAGACGTCGTTGGCGCCGATCGTGACGCCGCAGCGCGCTTCCAGCACCGCCAGCACCATCGCCAGCCGGTTGGAGTCCCAGCCCACGACCGCCCGGCGCGGGGTGGCCAGCGAGGAGGGGCTGACCAGCGCCTGGATCTCGACCAGCACGGGCCGGGTGCCCTCGATGCCGGCGAACACGCAGGCGCCGGAGACGTGGCCGCGCCGCTCGGCGAGGAACAGGGCCGACGGGTTGGCGACGTCCGACAGGCCGCGGTCGGACATCTCGAAGACGCCGATCTCGTCGGTCGGGCCGAACCGGTTCTTGACCGTGCGCAGGATACGGAACTGGTGGCCGCGCTCGCCCTCGAAATAAAGCACCGTGTCGACCATGTGCTCAAGTACGCGGGGGCCGGCGATGGCACCGTCCTTGGTCACGTGGCCGACCAGCAGCACCGCGATGCCGCGCCGCTTGGCGAGCTCGACCAGCGCCTGGGCGGAGGCGCGGACCTGGGTGACGGTGCCCGGTGTCGAATCCACCGTGTCGAGCCACATGGTCTGGATCGAATCGATGACCGCGACCTTCGGCGCGTCGGGCCGCTCCAGCGACGCCACGATATCGCGCACGGATGTCGCGGCGACGAGCTGCACCGGCGCATCGCTGAGGCCCAGCCGCTCGGCGCGCAGGCGGACCTGGTCGACCGCCTCCTCGCCGGAAATGTAGGCGCAGGCCGTGTTCTGGCGGGCAAGGGCCGCCGCCATCTGCAGCAGCAGGGTCGATTTGCCGATGCCGGGATCGCCGCCGATCAGGAGCGCGGAGCCGACGACCAGGCCGCCGCCGCAGACGCGGTCGAATTCGTTGATGCCGCTGCGCAGGCGCGGCGGCTGGGGCGTCGATCCGGTGAGGCCGGTGAACTCCAGCAGCCGTCCCTTGCCGCCGCGCGCCAGTCCGCCGCCGGCAGGGCCGGGGGCCGGCGCGGCCTCCTCGGTGATCGTGTTCCATTCGCCGCAGGACTCGCAGCGGCCGCTCCACTTGCTGGTGACGGCGCCGCAGGACTGGCAGACATAGCGTTTCAACGGGCGGGCCATCGTGGCCTCAGAGCTTCCTGACCTGCATCCGGATCGGCCCGTCGGCCCGGCCGTGGATGAACTGGTCGACATGGGCGTTGCCCGAACGGTCGATGTCGGCGACCGGGCCCTGCCAGATCAGGCGGCCCTCGTGGAGCATCCCGATGCGGTGGCCGATCTTCCTGGCGCTTGCCATGTCGTGGGTGATCGAGACCGCCGTGGCGCCGAGATCGTGCACGCATTTCACGATCAGGTCGTTGATGACGTCGGCCATGATGGGGTCGAGGCCGGTGGTCGGCTCGTCGAAGAAGATGATCTCCGGTTCGCGTGCGATGGCGCGGGCCAGGGCGACACGCTTCTGCATCCCGCCCGACAGCTCGGACGGGAACAGGTCGCCGATCTCCGCACCGAGACCCACGGCGGCGAGCTTCGCGATGGCGATCTCGCGGGCCGCCGCCGGCGCCATCCCGTCGCTCTGTATCGGGCCGAACGCGACGTTCTCCCAGACGCGCAGCGAATCGAAGAGGGCGCCGCCCTGGAACAGCATGCCGAACTTGCGCATCACCCGGGCATGGCCGCGGTCGGTGAGGTCCGTCGTCTCCTCGCCGTCGATGCGGATCGTGCCGCCGTCGGGCTGCATCAGGCCGAGGATGCATTTCAGCAGCACCGACTTGCCGGTTCCTGAGCCGCCGATGATGACCATCGATTCGCCTGCGGCGACATCGAGTTCGATGCCCTGCAGCACGCGCTTCGGCCCGAACGCCTTGGTCACGCCGCGCAGCGAGATCTTGGGAGGAGAGACGGGAGGGGCCGGGGGCTGCATTGGGGGGCTGGTCGGCCTAGCGGGCGAAGAACGCTTCGGTGATGAAGTAGTTGGATGTCAGGATCAGGATCGAGGCCGAGACCACGGCGTTGGTCGTGGCCGCGCCGACACCCTGCGCGCCACCGCGCGAGGTGTAGCCGTGATAGCAGCCCATCAGCGTGATCAGGAACCCGAATACGGCCGCCTTCACGAGGCCGGAGAACACGTCCCGGAACTGGAGGAAATCCAGCGTGTTGCGCAGATAGGCCGCGTCGTTGAAGTCGAGCTTGTAGACGCCGACCAGGAAGCCGCCCAGCACGCCGATGATGTCGGCCACCAGCACGAGGATCGGCAGGGTGACGATGCCCGCGATCAGGCGCGGCACGACGAGGTACTTGAACGGGTTGGTCGAGAGCGTGATCAGAGCGTCGATCTGCTCGGTGACGCGCATCGTGCCGATCTCCGCCGCCATCGCCGCGCCGACGCGGCCGGCCACCATGAGGCCTGCCAGCACCGGCCCCAGCTCGCGCGTCAGGGAGACGACCACCACGTTCGGAATGGCGCTTTCGGCCGAGAAGCGGGCGAAGCCGGTGTAGCTCTGCAGCGCCAGCACCATGCCGGTGAAGATCGCGGTGAGGCCGACGACCGGCAGCGAGTAATAGCCGATCTCGAGCATCTGCCGCAGGATCTGCTTGCGGTAGTAGGGCGGCTGCAGGCCCTGCCGGATGGCGCGGAACGCGAAGGCCGACACGGCGCCGATCGCCTCCAGGAAGGCGAGCGTCATCCGTCCGAGGACGGTGACCAGGGGAATGCTCAAGAAGCGGCTCCGTCCGACTCCGCAGGAGCCTGTGTGTCGTAGCTGTCGAAATAATGCCGGTAGTAGCGCCGCCCGAGGGCGGTCATGACCTCGTAGGCGTTGGTGCGCGAGTGCTCGGCGAGATCGTCCGGGGTCAGGTGCGGTCCCAGCACTTCGGCTGAATCGCCGGCCTGCGACAGGGCCTCGGGCACGTCGGTGACGTCGATGGTGACGAGATCCATCGAGATGCGGCCGATCACCGGGACGGTATGGCCTGCGATATGGACGTGGGTTCGGTTCACGAGGTTCCGGAAATAGCCGTCGGCGTAGCCCAGCGCAATTGTCGCGATGCGGCTCGGCCGGGCCGACCGCCAGGCGCCGCCGTATCCAACGGTCTGGAAGGCGTCGATCCGGCGGGTCTGCAGGATGCGCGCCTGCAGGGTGACGACCGGCAGCATCGGATTGGCACGGCCGGGCAGGGGGTTGATGCCGTAGAGCGCCGCGCCGGGACGCAGCAGGTCGAAATGGTAGTCCGGTCCGAGGAAGATGCCGGAGGAGTTGGCCAGCGATGTCGGGGCGCCCGGCATCGCCCGCACGAAGGTGCGGAAGCGCGAGAGCTGTTCGCCGCTGATCGGGTTGTTGGGCTCCTCGGAGGCCACGAGGTGGCTCATCAGGAGGGCGAGCCGCAGGCCGCGCAGCCGGCCGCGCTCGTTGATCAGGACCTGCGCGTCCTCCGGGCCGAAGCCCAGCCGGTGCATCCCGGTATCGAGATGGACCACGGCGTCGAGTGCCCGCTCGAAGCGCTGGGCGGCCGCGCGCCAGGCGTTGAGCTGGGCGAGATGGTTCAGCACCGGGGTCAGGCCATGCTCGACGAAATCGGGTTCGCTGCCCGGCAGCAGGCCGTTCAGGACGTAGATCGGCACCTCGGGCAGGACGCGGCGGAGCGCGATGCCCTCGTCGATATGGGCGACGAAGAACTGGCGGCAGCCTTCCGCGGCGAGCCGCGGTCCGACGATGGCGGCGCCGCAGCCATAGGCGTCGGCCTTGAGGACGGCGGCGCAGTCGACCGGCCGTCCGGTGGCGCGGCCGGCGTCGCGCAGGCCGCGCCAGTTCGCGGCGATCGCCCCCAGGTCGATGGCGAGGACCGCGCCGGCGCGTCGGGACGCGGCTTCGTCGACAGGGAAGGACATGGAACTCTAGAACTCCGGTACGGGCGCGTCTTCGTCGGCGGCCAGGTTTCCGAACTTGGTGAACTGGCCCTCGAACGACAGGCGGACGATGCCGGTCGGGCCGTGGCGCTGCTTGGCGACGATCACCTCGGCCTTGCCGTAGGTCTGCTCGCAACGCTGCTTCCAGTCGTCGTGCCGCTCGTTGAATTTCTGGTCGCTCTCCTCGGCGCGGCGCGAGGGCTCGGAGCGCGTGAGGTAGTATTCCTCGCGATAGACGAACATGACGACGTCGGCGTCCTGCTCGATCGAGCCGGATTCGCGCAGGTCGGCGAGCTGCGGACGCTTGTCCTCGCGCTGCTCGACGGCGCGGGAGAGCTGGGAGAGGGCGATGACCGGCACGTCCAGCTCCTTGGCCAGCGTCTTGAGGCCACGGGTGATCTCAGAGACCTCCTGCACGCGGTTCTCCTGCCGGCTCTTGCCCGACGGATTGAGGAGCTGCAGGTAGTCGACGATGATCAGCCCGAGCCCGTGCGTGCGCTTGAGGCGGCGCGCCCGGGTGCGCAGGGCGGCGATCGACAGCGCCGGCGTGTCGTCGATGAAGAAATTGAGGTGCTCGAGTTCCTGGCTGACCGAGAGCACCCGGTCGAAATCGTGGGCGATGAGCTCGCCCTTGCGGATCTTCTCCGACGAGACTTCGGCCTGCTCGGCGAGCATTCGGGTCGCGAGCTGCTCGGACGACATTTCCAGCGAGAAGAAACCGACCACCGCGCCATCGACGGCGTTCGGCTTGCCGTCGACGATCTCCTCCCGGTAGGCCTTGGCCGCGTTGAAGGCGATGTTGGTGGCGAGCGCGGTCTTGCCCATCGACGGACGGCCCGCGAGGATCAGCAGATCGGACCTGTGCAGGCCACCGAGCAGCCGGTCGAGCTGGACGAGGCCGGTCGCCACGCCGGTGAGCTTGCCGGCCCGCTTGTTGGCCGCGTCGGCGGCCGTGATCGCTTCGGTGAGGGCGGCGCGGAAGGGCCGGAAGCCACCTTCGGTCTGGCCCGTGGTGGCGAGATCGTAAAGCTTCTTCTCGGCGACCTCGATCTGCTGGATGGCGGATTCCTCGACGTCGCCGGAGAAGGCGCCGTTCACGACCTCGCCGCCGAGGTCGATCAGCTGCCGGCGAAGATAGAGATCGTGGATGATGCGGCCGAAGGCGCCGGCGTCGATGACATGCACCGAGGCGGCAGCGAGGCGGGCGAGGTAGGCGGCGCCGCCCACTTCCTTCATCGACTCGTCCTGCTCGATGTAGGTCTTGAGCGTGACCGCGCTCACGACCTGGCCACGCTCGATGAGACGGGACAACGTGTCGAAAAGCTTGCCGTGCAGCGGATCGGCGAAATATTCGGGGCGCAGGAACTCTGCCACGCGCTGGTAGGCCGCGTTATTCACGAGGATCGCGCCCAGCAGCGCCTGCTCGGCCTCGAAATTGTGCGGCGGCTCGCGCAGGCGCACGTCTTCGGCGGCCGGCAGCCGCGTTACGTTCGAAGTGTCCTTGCGGGGCTCCATGATACAGCCTTCATAGGCGAGGATGGAGGCGCCGACACCATGGCAAATGGTCCGGCTATCCCCAGTGTATCCACCAGAGAGGCTGGAAAAGCGCTCACTCTGCGGCGACCGGCACTCGTCCCACCGGCACGGTGCCCTCGGCCTCGACCATGTAGTCCCGTGTCAGGGGCACTGCGTCCTGCCGGCGCGCGATCTGGATCTGGAACACCATCTGGTTCATGTAGCGGAAGGCGATCTCGCAGCCTGCGAGATAGAATTCCCACATCCGGCAGAAGCGGTCGTCGTAGCCGGAAAGCTGCTTGATCTGTTCCCGGTTCGCCAGGAAGCGCTCGCGCCACAGACGCAGCGTCTCTGCGTAGTGCAGGCGCAGCACCTCGATGTCGGTCACCCACAGGCCGACTTTCTCGATCGCCTGCAGCACTTCCGACAGGGCAGGCGTGTAGCCGCCCGGGAAGATGTATTTCCGCAGCCAGGTGTTGGTGCCGCCGGGCGGCTCCATGCGGCCGATCGAGTGCAGCAGCATGACGCCGTCGTCGGCCAGCAGGTCCTTCACCTTGCGGAAATATTCGACGTAATGGGCCGCTCCGACATGTTCGAACATGCCGACCGATACGATCCGGTCGTAGCGGCCCGGCTCCTGGCGGTAGTCGAGCAGCTTGAATCGCACGCGGTCCGCGATGCCGCCTTCAAGCGCGCGCCGGCTCGACACCGCGTGCTGTTCCCTGGAGAGCGTGACCCCGGTGACGTCGACGCCGTAGTCGCCGGCAAGGAACAGGCCCATGCCGCCCCAGCCCGAGCCGATGTCCAGCACCTTCTGGCCGGGCTTCAGCAGCAGCTTGGCCGCGATGTGCCGCTTCTTGTCGAGCTGCGCGGTCTCCAGCGGCTCGGCGCCGGTCTTGAAGTAGGCGCACGAATACTGCCGGTCGCGGTCGAGGAAGAAGTCGTAGAGCTGGTCCTTGAGATCGTAATGGTGCGCGACGTTCCGCTGCGCCTTGCCGACCGGATTGTACTGTTCGAAGAAGCGCAACAGTCGTTGGACGGCATACGCCCATTTGACCATCGGCGTGGCGTCGAGGGCCGCCACGTTGCGTCCCATCAGGTCGAGGAAATCGTAAAGATCGCCGTTTTCCACCGTCAGGCGGCCATCCATGTAGGCCTCGCCCAACGCAAGGCGCGGTCGGACGGCGATGTGGACGCCGGTCCACCAGTCATGGATGCGGATCGTGACGTCCGGCCCGGGCCGTGCGCCCTCAAGCCGGTGAGACGCCCCGACCTCGTCGATGATCGTCAAACATCCTTCGCCAATCACACGACCAAGGACCTTTGTCAGCAGCATCGTCGAACCCTCCGGTCCACGCGCCGGGCCGACTGAGAGCGCCCGGCACTCAAGATCGCTGAAATGTTAGTCCGAACCACATTTTCGACGCAAAGGGGAGAAGCGCGAAAATAGCTAATTCCTAATGTGAATTTTATGCTTCGGCACATGACATGCAAGTGAGTTGCAGTTTTACACAGCGAGTGATAGCCGGCAGGAGTGAGACGCACTTGCAGCGGAGGACAATGTGAAAAGACGTGCACTCGTGAAGGCTGGCCTGGCTTTGGGATCGGGCGCGTTCCTTGCCCGGCGCGCCTGGGCCCAGGGGGGTACGCTCAACCTTTATTCGGCCCGGCATTACAAGACGGACGAGGCGCTGTACGGCAATTTCGCCGATCTCACCGGCATCAAGATCAACCGTGTCGATGCCGAGCCCGATCCGCTGGTGCAGCGTCTGCGCACGGAAGGCGACAAGAGCCCCTGCGACGTCTTCATCACGGTCGATGCGGGACGCATCGAACGCGCCCGCGAGATGGGGCTGCTGCAGCCGACCAACTCTCCGGTCCTCGCCAAGGCGATCCCCGCGCACCTGCGCGATCCTGACAACACCTGGTTCGGCTTCTCCAAGCGCGCCCGTATCATCGTCTTCAACAAGGAGAAGATGCAGGCCGCGGCGGCGCCGCAGACCTACGAAGACCTTGCCGACCCGAAATGGAAGGGCAAGCTGCTGATCCGTTCGTCGGGCAACATCTACAACCAGTCGCTCACCGGCTCGGTCCTGGCGGCCGACGGTCTCGAGAAGACCGAGGCTTGGGCGAAGGGCATCGCGACCAACCTGGCGCGTCCCCCGCGCGGTGGCGACACCGACCAGATCAAGGCGGCGGCGGCCGGCGAGGGCGACATCGCGGTCGTGAACACCTACTACTTCGTGAACCTCATGCGGTCTGCGAAGCAGGAGGATCGCGACATCGTGGCCAAGCTCGGCGTGATCTTCCCCAACCAGGCCAATCGGGGCACGCACGTGAACCTGAGCGCGGGCGGTATCGCCAAGCACGCGCCGAACAAGGAATCGGCGGTCAAGTTCCTCGAATACCTGGTGTCGCCGCAGGCGCAGAAATATTTCGCCGACGGCAATTCGGAGTATCCGGTGGTTGCCAGCGTCGAACTCTCGCCCGAGCTGAAGGCGCTGGGCACATTCAAGGAAGATCAGCTCAACGCCCGCGTGTTCGCCCAGAACAACGCCGAGGCGCTGAAGATCATGGATCGCGCCGGCTGGAAGTAAGGCGCGCCGACGCCGCCACCGTGCGGCTGAGGAGGATCACCGGGACCAGCGACACGGTGACGATCAGGATGGATCCGACGGCCGCCTGCGCCAGGCGCTCGTCGGATGCGAAGCGGTAGACCCCGATGGCCAGCGTGTCGAAATTGAACGGCCTGATCAGCAGGGTCGCCGGAAGTTCCTTCAGGACCTCCACGAACGCGACGATGCCGGCCGTCAGGGCCGGCGCCCGCAGCATGGGGAGGTGGATGCGCCACAGCACGTCGCGCGGCTTGGCGCCGAGGATGCGGGCGCTCGCATCCATGGCCGGATCGATCGCCGCGAGTCCCGGCGAGATGTTGGCCATGCCGACGGCGAGGAAACGGACCGTATAGGCCACCACCAGCGCGAAGGCGGTCCCGCTCAGCAGCAGGCCCGTCGGCACGCCCACGACCTGCCGTGACAGGAAATCTATCCCGTGATCGGCAATCGCCAGCGGCAGCAGGACGCCGACGGCGATCACGGCGCCGGGGATCGCATAGCCGAGAGAGGCGAAAGCGATGGTGCGGTGGAGCATCCGGCGGCGGACGAGGCGGCCGGCATAGCTGAGGAACAGGGCCAGGCCGACGATGATCGCGGCGGCGATCGTCGCCAGGAGCAGGCTGTTCGCGGCATCGCCGATGAATTGCCGGTCGGCCACGAGCGACCCGGAGGACACGGCGAGCTGGGCGAGATGGGCCGTCGGCAGCAGGAAGCCGAGCAGGATGGGGAGCGTGCATGCCGCCAGCGCGGCAAGGCCGGCAGGCTGAGAGAGGCGTACCGGCTCCGCGACGTTGCGCAGGTTGGAGGCGATGGTGAAGCGTGCCCGTCCGCGCGAGCGGTACTCCAGGGCGACCAGGGCGATGGCGATCAGGATGAGGATCGTCGAGAGCTGCGCGGCACCCTCGCGATTGCCCATACCGTACCAGGTCCGGTAGATCGCGGTCGTGAAGGTGTGGACGCCGTAATACTGGACGGTGCCGAAATCGGCGAGGGTCTCCAGCAGCGCGAGGGCGGTGCCGGCGGCGATCGCCGGCCGCGCGAGCGGCAGGCCGACACGCAGGAAGGTGCGCCAGGGACCATGCCCGAGGATGCGACTCGCCTCCAATAGCGACAGCGACTGCGACAGGAACGAGGCGCGCGCGGCGAGATAGACGTAGGGATAGAGGACCAGGGTGAAGAGGATCGCCACGCCCTGCGGCGTCCCGAAATCCGGGAACCAGTAGTCTCCGCGCTGCCAGCCGGTAACAGCCCGCAGGGCGCCCTGGAGCGGTCCCGCGAAGGTCAGCAGGTCGGCATAGGCATAGCCGATGATGTAGGTCGGCATGACCAGCGGCAGCAGCAGCGCCCATTGCAGCGTCCGGCTGCCGGGAAACCGGCACATCGTCACCAGCCAGGCGGTGCCGGTGCCGATCGCGACGGTGCCGATGCCGACGCCGACCAGCAGCACGACCGTGTTGCCGACGATATCGCGAAGCTGGGTCTCGGCGAGATGTCGCCACAGCTCGCCCTGCCAGGAGAACAGGCTGGCCGCGACACCGACCAGGGGCAGGGCGACCAGCGCGGCGACGCCGAAGGCGCCGAGGCGCCAGATCATCGGGCGCGGCCCGAAACAGGGTGCGCGGCGCGCGCCGGCGTGGGCCCCAAAAGAAAACGCATGCCGGCGGGGGCCGGCATGCGTTGCAGGTCTTGTCCGGTGCCGTGCGGCACGGACTAGTTCTTTTCGGCCGGCGCTTCCTCGCCCTCGGCCGGAGCCTCGGCAGCCTCGTCCTCGGCCGACTTGGCCTCGAACAGGGCCTGGGCCTGCTCGGCGGCGCGCTGGGCGGCCTCGGCCGCCTCCAGCGCCGCGCGCTCGGTCTCGGCCATCAGCGTGCCGCCGCCGGCCAGGAACTCGGCCTCGTCCGGCGAACGCGCCACCAGCACCTTGATGTCGACCGACACTTCCGGATGCAGGTGGATCTTGATCGTGTGCGAGCCCAGCGCCTTGATCGGCTTGTCGAGTTCGACCTGGCTGCGGGCGATCTTCACGCCCTGGGCCGCGCCGCCCTCGGCGATGTCGCGCGAGGTGACCGAACCGTAGAGCTGCAGGGCTTCGGACGCCTGGCGGATCAGGATGACCTTGAGGTCCGCCATCTTGGCGGCGACCGCCTCGGCTTCCTGGCGACGCTCGAGGTTCTGGGCCTCCAGCGTCTTACGCTGCGACTCGAAGTAGGTGATGTTGTCCTTGGTGGCGCGCAGGGCCTTCTTCTGCGGCAGGAGGAAGTTGCGGGCGAAGCCGGGCTTCACCTTCACAACGTCGCCCATCTGACCGAGCTTCGGCACGCGCTCCAGCAGGATGACGTTCATCGGCATGATCGTGTCTCCCGACTAGGCGATGATGTAGGGCAGGAGAGCCAGGAAACGGGCGCGCTTGATCGCCTGGGCGAGTTCGCGCTGCTTCTTGGACGACACCGCCGAGATGCGGCTCGGCACGATCTTGCCGCGCTCCGAGACGAAGCGCTGCAGGAGGCGCACGTCCTTGTAGTCGATCTTCGGGGCGTTCGCGCCGGAGAACGGGCAGCTCTTGCGGCGGCGGGTAAACGGACGACGTTGCGCGCTCATTCTTCTTCTCCCGTGGCGGGGGCGGCGGCGGGCGCGGCACCTGCTTCATCACCGAAACGCGGACGCTCGCGACGGGGGCGGTCGCCCCAGCGGTCGCCACGATCGCCGCCCGGACGGTCGGCCTTCTCGGCGCTGCGCTGCATGATGGCGGAGGGGCCTTCCTCGAGCTCGTCGACGCGGACGGTCATGAAGCGGAGGATGTCCTCGTTGATGTTCATCGTGCGCTCCAGCTCCTGCACGGCGGCCGGCGGGGCGTCGATGTTCATCAGGGTGTAGTGACCCTTGCGGTTCTTCTTGATGCGGTAGGTCAGCGAGCGCAGGCCCCAGTACTCCTTCTTGGAGACGGTGCCGCCCATGCTGGTGACCAGCTCGGTGAACTGGGTGGTCAGGGCCTCCACCTGCGTCGTCGGGACATCCTGACGCGCGATGAAGACGTTCTCGTAGAGAGCCATGTAGTGTCTGCTCCTTATGGCTGTTTGCGATCCGGAGTTTGCCCGAGGCTCGGGAGAACCGGCCGGATCTAGCCGGCCCTTCGCGAAATGCCGGGCCGGCAAGGAGATCGGGGCCGACTGAGACCCCGAAGAGCGGCGGTTATACAGGCCGGTGCCCTGAAATCAAGGCATTCCGCAGCCTGCGTGCCCCGGCTTGACTGGGACCGTTGCCCCGTTATGACTGCCCGCCGAATTTCATCGAACAAAGGGGGAAAACGCGCATGAGTCGGGCTTTCGTCTTCCCGGGTCAGGGCTCGCAGGCTGTCGGCATGGGTGCCGACCTGGCTGCGGCGTTCGAGACCGCGCGCGACGTCTTCGGCGAGGTCGACGAGGCGCTTGGCCAGAATCTTTCGCGCCTGATGCGGGAAGGCCCGGATAGCGACCTGACCCTGACCGAGAACGCGCAGCCGGCCCTGATGGCGGTGAGCGTCGCGGTGGCGCGCATCCTCGAGAAGGACGGCGGCAAGCCGCTGCCGTCCCTGGCCGCCTACGTAGCCGGCCATTCGCTCGGCGAATACTCCGCCCTGGCCGCGGCCGGCGCCCTGCAGCTGGCCGACGCCGCACGCCTGCTGAAGCTGCGCGGGCAGTCGATGCAGAAGGCGGTCCCGGTCGGCGTCGGCGCCATGGCCGCGCTCCTCGGGATCGAACTCGAGCCGGCCCAGGAAGCCTGTGCCGAGGCGGCCCAGGGCGAGGTGGTCGCGGTGGCCAACGACAATGGCGGCGGCCAGGTCGTGGTGAGCGGGCACAAGGCGGCGGTCGAGCGCACCATCGAGGCGGCCAAGGCCAAGGGTTGCAAGCGTGGCATGCTGCTGCCGGTGAGCGCGCCCTTCCATTGCCCGCTGATGCAGCCGGCAGCCGACGCCATGAAGGCGGCGCTCGAAGGGGTGGCGCTGGCGCCGCCGCGCGTGCCGCTGGTGGCGAACGTGCTGGCCGCGGAGATCAGCGACCCGGCCGCGATCAAGCAGCGTCTGGTCGAGCAGGTCACCGGCCTGGTGCGCTGGCGCGAGAGCGTGCAGTTCATGAAGTCGCGCGGCGTCGAGCTGCTGGTCGAGTGCGGCACGGGCAAGGTCCTGTCGGGACTCGTGAAGCGCATCGACAAGGACATGACCGGCCAGGCGCTCAACACGCCGGCCGACATCGAAGCGTTCCTGAAGACGGCGTGAAGGGGATTGGCATGTTCGACCTGACCGGCAAGACCGCGCTCGTCACGGGCGCCTCGGGCGGCATCGGCGGCGCGATCGCCCGCGCGCTGCACAAGCAGGGGGCCACCGTGGCGCTTTCCGGCACCCGCGCCGAGGCCCTGGAGCAGCTCAAGGCGTCGCTCGGCGAGCGCGCCCATGTCGTCGTGGCGCGGATGGACGACGCTGCCGACATCGACCGGCTGGCCAAGGACGCCGAAGCCGCGCTCGGTGGCAAGCTCGACATCCTCGTGAACAATGCCGGCATCACGCGCGACAACATCTCGATGCGCATGAAGGACGAGGAGTGGGAGAAGGTGCTGCAGGTCAACCTGACCGGCACCTTCCGCCTGATCCGCGCCGCGATGCGCGGGATGATGAAGCGGCGTTTCGGCCGGGTCATCAACATCACCTCGATCGTGGGCGTCACCGGCAATCCGGGCCAGGCGAACTATGCCGCGGCCAAGGCCGGCCTGATCGGCATGTCGAAGTCGCTGGCCCAGGAACTGGCGTCGCGCGGCATCACCGTGAACTGCGTGGCGCCGGGCTTCATCGCCACGCCGATGACCGACGTTCTCACCGACGACCAGAAGAAGGCGATCCTGGGGCGCGTGCCGGCCGACCGGCTGGGCACGCCCGAGGAGATCGCGGCCGGCGTGCTCTATCTTGCGAGCGACGAGGCCGCCTATGTCACGGGGCAGACGCTCCACATCAACGGCGGCATGGCCATGATCTGAGGACAAGCCCCACAAGTGCCTGATTTCGTGGGGCTTCCTGTTGTAGCCATGGCCGGGGACCTATGTTAAGAGCCCGGACAATCGCCACCCCCTCCGGCGACCGGAATTTTGATTAGAGACGGGAAGGACAAGACAATGAGCGATGTTGCCGAGCGCGTTAAGAAGATCGTCGTCGAGCATCTCGGCGTCGAGGCCGCGCAGGTCAAGGAAGACGCCAAGTTCATCGACGATCTCGGTGCGGACAGCCTCGACACGGTCGAGCTGGTGATGGCGTTCGAGGAAGAGTTCGGCATCGAGATCCCGGACGACGCCGCGGAGAAGATCCAGACGGTCGGCGACGCGATCGGCTTCATCCAGAGCAACGCGAAGTCCTGATCTTCGCCGGTTCCTGCAACAAGGAAGGCGCAAGATGAGGCGAGTGGTCGTCACTGGAATGGGTATGGTGACGCCGTTGGGTGACGGCGTCGACGTGAACTGGCGCCGCCTCATGGCGGCGGAGTCCGGCATCAGGGCCATACAGGCCTTCGATACGTCGGACCTGGCGACCAAGATCGCCGGCGAGGTGCCGCTTGGCGACAAGGCCAACGGCCACTTCAATGCCGACTCCTATCTCGCGCCGAAGGACCAGCGGAAACTCGACAAGTTCATCATCTTCGGCCTCGCGGCCGCGGAGCAGGCTGTCGAGGATTCCGGCTGGAAGCCGCAGGACGAGGAAGGCCTCACCCGGACGGGCGTCATGATCGGCGCCGGCATCGGCGGCCTCCAGACCATCTACGAGACGTCGCTGGTGCTCAAGGAGCGCGGGCCGCGTCGCGTAAGCCCGTTCTTCATCCCGTCCGCGCTGATCAACCTGGCCTCGGGCCAGGTATCCATCAAGTACGGCTTCAAGGGGCCGAACCATTCGGTCGTGACGGCCTGCGCGACGGGTGCCCACGCGATCGGCGATGCCGCGCGTCTGATCCAGCTCGAAGACGCCGACGTCATGGTGGCGGGCGGCGCCGAAGCGGCGATCTGCCGGATCGGCATCGCGGGCTTCAACGCCTGCAAGGCGCTGTCGACCGATTTCAACGACACGCCGACCCAGGCCTCGCGGCCGTGGGACCGCCGGCGCGACGGTTTCGTCATGGGCGAGGGCGCCGGCTGCGTCGTGCTCGAGGAATACGAGCACGCGAAGAAGCGCGGCGCCAAGATCTATGCCGAGATCCTGGGCTATGGCCTGTCCGGCGACGCCTATCACATCACCGCACCGTCCGAGGACGGCGACGGCGCGATGCGCGCCATGAAGGCCGCCCTCAAGCGGGCCGGCCTCGGCACCGACCAGATCGACTACGTGAACGCCCACGGCACCTCCACGATGGCCGACGTCATCGAGCTGGGGGCGGTGAAGCGCACGTTCGGCCAGGACGCCTACAAGCTTTCGATGTCGTCGACCAAGTCGGCCACAGGGCACCTGCTCGGTGCCGCCGGCGCCATCGAGGCGATCTACGCGATCAAGTCGATAAACGATCAGGCCGTGCCGCCGACCCTCAACCTCGACGATCCGGACGAGGGCTGCGACATCGATCTCGTGCCGAAGCAGGCCAAGCAGCGCAAGGTCCGCTACGCCCTCAGCAATTCCTTCGGCTTCGGTGGTACGAACGCCTCCGTGATCGTCGGCGCCGTCTAGTACGGAGCTGAGTCGTGCTCAGCTATTTTCGTTGGGTCCTTTTCTTCATCGCGCTGCTCGTCACGCTGATGGGCGGCACGCTGTATCTCAGCCACGTGATCCTGACGTCGCAAGGACCGCTGACCGCGACGAAGAACGTCGTGGTCCCGCGCGGCGCCGGTCCGCTCACCATGGCAAAGATGCTGCAGGAGGAGGGCGTCATCGCCCATCCGCGCCTGTTCCGTGTCGCGCTGATGATCGATCCGTCGCCCAAGCCCATCAAGGCCGGCGAGTACGAGATTCCGGCCCATATCTCGATGCAGTCGCTGGTCGAACTGCTGCAGTCGGGCAAGGTCGTGCAGCGGCGTCTCACCATCCCGGAAGGGATGACGACGGCGGAAGTGCTGGACCTCCTGAAAAAGACCGAGGCGTTGAGCGGCGACATCACGCTCGACGTGAAGGAAGGCGACCTGCTGCCCGAGACGTACTTCTACTCGCGCGACGACACGCGCGATGGCCTCCTGCAGCGCATGAAGGAGGCGATGGAGAAGACGCTCGACGAGGCGTGGCGCAAGCGCGCCGCGGGCCTGCCGCTGGCCAACAAGCGCGACGCGCTGATCCTGGCCTCGATCGTCGAGAAGGAGACGGCGGTGCCGGCCGAGCGGGCGAAGGTCGCGGCGGTCTTCATCAACCGCCTGCGCCGGCGCATGAAGCTCGACAGCGATCCGACCACCATCTACGGGCTGACCGAGGGCAAGGCGCCGTTCAACCGCGAGCTGACGCGGGCCGACCTGCAGTCGAACACGCCGTACAACACCTACGTCATTCCGGGCCTGCCGCGCGGGCCGATCAGCAATCCCGGCCGGGCCTCGATCGTGGCGGCGACCAACCCGGCGCGCGACCGGTCGATCTATTTCGTCGCCGACGGGCAGGGCGGGCACGCCTTCGCGACGACGCTGCAGGAACACAACCGGAATGTCGAACGCTGGCGGCAGATCCAGCGCGAGCGCGCCGAATCGCAGTCGCAGAACGCACCGCAGGCTCCCGCCCAGCAGGCCCCCGCGCCGCAGCCCACGCCTCCGGCGCAGGCACCCGGCCAGCAGGCGCCGACGCCGCGGACGTCGCCTCGACAATAGGCATGCCGCTCGTCCTGGCCCTTGTCCTGCTCGCGGCCTGCGCGTTCGGCGTCTCCTGGTTCCTTCGTGCCAACCCCTCGGGCCTCGCCCGCGTGGCGCGTTTCGTCATGCTGGGCGTCGGCGCCGTGGGCGTGGGCGCCATGCTGCTCTTCGGCATGCGCTTCCTGCCGAGCCTCATGCCGGAACTGTTCGCCCTCGCCGGCATCGTGATGACCGCGCTGATCGCCCGCGCGGTCCGCCAGCGCCCGTCCGGCGGCTTCAGTACGCCGGGCAGCGGCAAGAGGACGGAGGTGCGCACCGCGTTCCTGCGCGCCTGGATCGACCACGGCACGGGCGAGGTCGGCGGCGCGGTGCTGGCCGGCGCCTTCTCGGGCCGGACGCTCGATTCGCTGAGCGATGCCGACCTTCTGGCGCTGCATCGCGAGTGTTCGGCGGACGGGGATTCGCTCCGGGTGGTCGAGGCCTATATGGACCGACGGCTGGGACCGGCCTGGCGCACTGCGCATCGCGAGCCGCCGCCACGGTCGGCGCGCGGAAACGACATGAGCCGCGAGGAGGCGCTCGACGTGCTCGGCCTGTCGGAGGGCGCGACGCAGGAGGAGATCACGGCCGCGCACCGGCGCCTGATCCGCCGCATGCATCCCGACGTCGGCGGATCGGCCGATATCGCGGCGCGGATCAACCGCGCCAAGGACGTGCTGCTTGGCCATTGACCTTGCCAGTGCCGAGGCCCGCATGGCATTTGTCGCGGCCCTCGGATCGTCACCCCCAATCCCTTCCAACGCCTTGATTTACCTGTACGATCCCGTCCGAATTGAAACCGTCGAGCGAGGTCGATGAGCATGGCGCAACGAGTCCGTAAGGCCGTCCTTCCCGTCGCGGGGCTGGGAACCAGGTTCCTGCCCGCGACCAAAGCCATGCCGAAGGAGATGCTTACGGTCGTCGACCGCCCGCTGATCCAGTATGCCGTCGAGGAGTGCCTCCAGGCCGGCATCGAGGAATTCGTCTTCGTCACGGGACGCAACAAGGGTGCCCTGGAAGACCATTTCGACCATGCCTACGAGCTCGAGGCGACGCTGCAGCAGCGCAAGAAGGCGGCCGAGCTGAAGCAGACCGAGGCGGCGACGATCGCCGCGGGCAATGCAATCTTCACGCGCCAGCAGAAGCCGCTCGGCCTCGGCCATGCCGTGTGGTGCGCACGCCAGTGGATCGGGCGCGAGCCCTTCGCCGTGCTGTTGCCCGACGAGCTGACGCTCGACACGCCGAGCTGCATCGGCCAGCTCGTCCAGGCACACGAGAAGACGGCCGGCAGCGTCGTGGCGGTCATGGAAGTGCCGCGCGAGCAGACCAAGAGCTATGGCATCGCGGCCATCAAGGCCGAGAAGGACGGGCTCGCCGAGATCACCGGGATGGTCGAGAAGCCCAAGCCGGAGGAGGCGCCCTCGAACCTGGCGCTGATCGGCCGCTACGTCCTGCTCCCCGAGGTGTTCGACCATCTCGACCGGCACGAGACCGGCGCGGGCGGCGAGATCCAGCTCACCGACGCGATGGCGAAGATGATCGGTCGCAGTCCGTTCCACGCGCTCCGCTATGCCGGCCGCCGCTACGATTGCGGCAGCCGCCTCGGCTTCCTCGAAGCCAACGTCGCAATATCGCTCGACCGCGCCGACACGAAGGCGGAAAGTCGGGCCCTGATCGAACGCCTTCTGAAGAGCTGACCAATGCGCATCGCCATGATCGGATCCGGGTATGTCGGGCTGGTGTCCGGCGCCTGTTTCACCCAGTTCGGTCATGACGTGATCTGCATCGACCGCGATGCCGCCAAGATCGAACGCCTGCGCAAGGGCGAGATCCCGATCTACGAACCCGGGCTCGACCGCATGGTCGCCGACAACGTGCGCGCGGGGCGGCTGGCGTTCGATACCCGGCTCGAGGATGCGGTCGGGAATGCCGACGCGGTGTTCATCGCAGTGGGCACGCCGACACGGCGGGGCGACGGCCATGCCGACCTGACCTACGTCTATGCGGCGGCCGCCGAGATCGCCGCGGCGATCCGCGGCTATACCGTGGTGGTCACCAAGTCGACCGTCCCCGTCGGGACGGGCCGCGAGGTCGCGCGCATCATCCGCGAGGCGCGGCCGGCGGCCGAGTTCGACGTGGCGTCGAACCCGGAGTTCCTGCGCGAAGGCGCGGCGATCGAGGATTTCATGAAGCCCGACCGCGTCGTGATCGGTGTCGAGAGCCAGCGGGCGCGGGACGTGATGGCCGGCATCTACCGGCCACTGAACCTGATCCAGACGCCGATGGTGTTCACGAACATCGAGACCGCCGAAGTCACGAAGTACGCGGGTAACGCCTTCCTCGCGACCAAGATCACCTTCATCAACGAGATCGCCGATCTCTGCGAGAAGGTCGGCGCCGACGTGCACGACGTTGCGCGCGGCATCGGGCTCGACGGCCGCATCGGCCGCAAGTTCCTGCATCCCGGACCGGGGTTCGGCGGCTCGTGCTTCCCCAAGGACACGCTGGCGCTCGCCTACACGGCGCGCGAGGCCAACGCGCCGCAGACGATCGTCGAGCAGGTGATCGCCGTGAACGACGCGCGCAAGAAGCGGATGGCCCAGAAGGTCGTCGATTTCTGCGGCGGGTCGGTCAACGACCTGCGCGTCGGCGTGCTCGGGCTGACCTTCAAGCCCAACACGGACGACATGCGCGATGCCCCGTCGCTCGACATCGTGCCGGCGCTGAAGGCGGGCGGGGCGAAGGTCGTCGCCTTCGATCCCGAAGGCATGAACGAGGCGGCCAAGCTGCTGCCCGGGATCGAGTTCGCCAAGACAGCCTACGACGCCGCCACCGATGCCGACGTTCTGGTCGTCATCACCGAATGGCACGAGTTCCGCGGCCTCGATCCGCGCCGCATCAAGGAGGTGATGCGCCAGCCGCGCATCGTCGACCTGCGCAATATCTTCAATCCCGAGGAGATGCGCGGCCTAGGCTTCGCCTACGAAGGCGTGGGGCGGCCCGCCCCGCGCGTCTGAACAATCTGCTGGAGACGTCTGCATGAGCCAGTCGGCGCATCAATTCGAGTCGAGCATCCTGCGCGAGTACGACATCCGCGGCGTCGTCGGGAAGACGGTCCATGCCGCCGATGCGCGTGCGATCGGCCGGACCTTCGGCACCATCGTCAGGCGCAAGGGCGGCAAGCGCGTGGCGCTGGGTTACGACGGGCGGCTGAGCTCGCCGGAGCTGGCGGCGGCGTGCATCGAGGGCCTGACGTCTGCCGGCGTCGATGTCGTGAGCATCGGCGTCGCCGCGACCCCGATGCTCTATTTCGCCGTCTATCACCTCGAGGCCGATGGCGGCATCCAGATCACCGGCTCGCACAACCCGCCGGACTATAACGGCTTCAAGATGATGATGGGCAAGAAGTCCTTCTTCGGGGCCGACATCCAGACGCTGGGCGCCATGGCCGGCAAGGGCGACTGGGAGAGCGGGCAGGGCAAGGTCGAGAAGAAGGACATTCTGGCCGACTATGCCGCGCGCCTGACGCGCGACGTTAAGCCGGGCAAGAAGCTCAAGGTCGCCTGGGACATCGGCAACGGGGCCGTCGGCGTCTCCATACGCGCCGTGGTCGACCGGCTGGAAGGCGAGCATTTCGTGCTCAACGAGAAGGTCGACGGCACCTTCCCGGCGCATCATCCCGATCCGACCGTGCCGAAGAACCTGGAGCAGCTCATCGCCGAGGTGAAGAGCCGCGGCTGCGACCTCGGCATCGCCTTCGACGGCGACGGCGACCGGATCGGCGCGGTCGACGGCAAGGGCCGTATCCTTTGGGGCGACCAGCTCCTGGTGCTGTGGGCGCGCGACGTGCTGAAGAGCAAGCCCGGCGCAACGATCATCGCCGACGTGAAGGCGAGCCAGGTCCTGTTCGACGAGATCGCCAAGGCGGGCGGCAAGCCCATGATGTTCAAGACCGGTCACTCGCTCATCAAGAGCAAGATGGCCGAGGTCGGCTCTCCGCTGGCGGGCGAGATGAGCGGCCACGTCTTCTTCGCTGACACCTTCTACGGCTTCGACGATGCGCTCTATTGCGGCCTGCGCCTGCTCAACATCGTCGCCAACTCCAAGGAGAGCCTGGCCGAGATGCGGGACGGGCTGCCCCAGCCCGTGAACACGCCGGAACTGCGCTTCGACTGCCCGGACGACCAGAAGTTCGGCGTCGTCGACAAGGTGAAGGCGCGCCTCAAGGACCAGGGCGCGAAGTTCTCGGACGTCGACGGCGTGCGGGTCAGCACGAAGGACGGCTGGTGGCTGCTGCGCGCGTCGAACACCCAGCCGGTGCTGGTGGCGCGCTGCGAGGCGGCCGACGATGCGGGACTGGAGCGGCTGAAGAGCGAGCTCAAGTCGGCGCTCGCGGCCTGTGGCGTCGACCTGCCGGACGACGCCTCGGCCGGCCATCATTGATGCGCTTCTTCTTCTACGGAAGCCTGCTCGATCCCGACGTCACGGCGCTGGTCATTGGCCGGCGCCTCCCGCCGCGCTCGTGGGTGCCGGCCACGCTGACCGGCTTCTCGCGCCGCAAGGCCCGCGGCGTGACTTACCCCGTCGCGATCCGCGATCCCAAGGGCAGGGTGGAGGGGGCCGTCGTCGGCGGCTTCAGCGCGAGGGAGGTGGAGCGCCTGCAGGCCTACGAAGGCGTGCGCTACCACACCGTGCCGCTGAAGGTCTGGGTGCACGGCCGCATCACGACCGTGTCGGTCTTCGAGCCCAAGGAAAAGGCGTTCCAGCCCGTCGACGGCGAGTGGTCGCTGGTCGAATGGCAGCGCCGCGACAAGCGCCGGTTCGTCGATCGGATCCGGCGCGCCTTCAGCGCGCACCCGGCGTATTCCAGGCGGTGACCTGGAGCGCCGAGCAGTAGATCTTCTTCTGTTCGAGACGGCGGCAGCCGTCGGTCGCCTGGTCCTGCGAGAGGTTGGTCAGGCGGGCGCGATGGAACGTGCGGTTGGCCATCTGGACCTCGTCGACGACGGCCGACGCGGACTTGGCGGTGTCCGGCAGCGCGGCAGACGCCTGCTCCAGAGCGGCCTGGGCGGCCTTCGGATCGTTGAACGAACCCACCTGGATGACCCAGCTTCCGACGCTCAGCGTGCCGTTGGCGGGCGGCGCCGCAGCCGGCTGTGCGGGGGCGGGCGCCACGAAACCGGCGAACTTGGGATTGACGGCCTGCTTGGCGCTCGACGTCGGTGCTTCCGCCGTTGCCGTCGCTGCCGCCGGCGGCCGGTAGGCTTCGGCGAAGCTGGCGCCCGGATCGAACTGCGCCGCCGTGTAGCGCGCCGAACCGGGCTTGCGGATCGACGTCCACGGCGAGAGCTGCATGGCCTGCGCCATCGAGAAACCGCGATCCATCAGGCCGGCCATCTGGCGGTCGCGCTGCGCGGCGCTGGGGCCACCCATGACCACGCCGATCAGGCGGCGGTTGTCGCGCACCGCCGACATCACGAGGTTGAAGCCGGAGGCGGAGGTGTAACCCGTCTTGAGACCGTCGGCGCCGTCGTAGTTGCCGAGCATGCGGTTATGGTTCTCGAGCGTGCGGCCGCGATACGGGTAGGACTGCACGGAGAAGATCGCATAGTAATGCGGGTATTCCCGCATCAGCGCCGAGGCCAGCCGCGCCATGTCGCGCGCCGTCGTCACCTGCTCGCGGTTGGGCAGTCCGGAGGCGTTCCGGAACACCGTCGAGTTCATGCCGAGCTGGCGCGCCTTCTGCGTCATCACGCGCGCGAAGGACTCCTCGCTGCCGGCGAGGGACTCGGCCAGCAGGACGGCCGCATCGTTGGCCGAGCGGGTGACGAGGGCCATCACCGCGTCGCGGACGTTGACGGTGCCGCCGGGCGTCATCCCCATCTTGGTCGGCGGGGCGTTCAGCGCGTTGATCGAGACCGGCAGCGCATCGCCGAGCGACAGGCGACCCGAATCGAGAGCGGAGAAGGTGAGGTAGATCGTCATCAGCTTCGTCAGCGAAGCGGGATGACGCAACTCGTCGGCCTGCTCGGCCAGCAGCTCGCGTCCGCTGGTCGCATCTAGGATGAGATAGGCTTCCCGGCCATTCACGCCCGGGTTGGGCACCCAGCCCGTTCCCTTGCTGCGCGCGACCACCTTGGTGGCCTTGGTGTTCTTCTTCGGGGGCGCCGCGCGCTTGGCCGATTTGGGTTGCGCCTCCGCAGGCATCGGCGCGACCGTGCCCGTGAGGAAAATGACACCCACAGCCAGCCAAACGAGGCTTGCCGCGATTCGCCTGAGGGGAAAATTCATCGCGAATACGCCATAAACTGAATGTGATTCTTGTGCCCATCCAAGGACTTATGGGCATTTCTTGGAACTTTACTGAAATTTGTGGGGTTTCGCAACGACTTGCGCCGCTCTGCTGCCGTCTTTCGCCCCGAACATGCCATATCGGCGATTGGAGACCTCGATGAAGGCGATTTTAGCGTCCTGCCTCGTCCTGCTGATGGCGACCGGTACCGCCTCGGCGCAGCGGCCCGACCGCGGCGTCGACAAACCCATCCTGCGCAGCTTCAACTGGTTCGACTATGTCGCCGCCAAGGACATTCGCGACGAGTGCCGGCCGGGCGGCCGGAGCCGGCTGCGGCTGGTTTACAATGCCCTTTGGGAAGAACAGGTGCGCGCCTACGAGATCTTCCTGCAGCCCGACGGCACGGCCGGGATGAACATCGGCGTGCTGGTCGGGCAAGGGACCGTCACGCCCGGCGTCGGCAACATGGTGCTGTCCGAGCCGTCGGATATCTTCGGGCCGTGGAGCATGAAGAAGGGCGAGCGGCTGCTGAACGCGGGCGAAACCGCCGAGCTGATCTCCCTGCTGCAGGCCAGCCAAGGGTTCGGCCCGCCGAAGGACGGGATGAGGCTGCCCGACAACGATTTCTGGTGGACGGTCGCGTCGTGCCGGAATGGCGTCTGGGGCTTCCAGGCCTATCACTATCCCAGCGACGGCTTCGCCAACGTCAAATTCTCGAACCGCCTGTTTTCGTGGGACACGGTGCCGATCCCGGTCAATCCGCCGCGCAAGCTGGAGCCGGCGGAGCTGCGCCGGGATTGGAACGCGCCCATCCACCGGGCCCGGGCCGATCGCTGGATGCTGGTGGTGGGTAAGGACGGCCTCCGGCCGCGGTAGCGCGACCGAACTGGCGAAAGCGCCGCGCCGCCCTATATAATCGTTCTGTGATCGCGATGACGGGGAGCTCGACGGCTACGATGGATTTTCTGCGCAGAGCAGGCGAATGGCGGCTGGGTGGCCCGGACGAGCCGCCAGGTGGACCGCCCCGACAGCCGCCGCGGCGCGACGACGGAGACGGGAACGACGGCCAGTCCGGCGCCCTGACGCTGACGCGCGCCAAGACGCGCAAGCCGTCGATGTACAAGGTGCTGATGCTGAACGACGACTACACGCCGATGGAGTTCGTGGTCGACGTCCTGCAGAACATTTTCCAGAAGACCCGGGAAGAGGCGACGCAGATCATGCTGCACGTCCACCAGAAGGGCGTCGGTATCTGCGGTGTCTATACGTACGAGATCGCCGAGACAAAAGTGACGCAGACGGTCGACTACGCCCGCAAGAACCAGCATCCTCTCCAGTGCACGTTGGAGAAAGAGTAGCGAAGAGAGAGAGTAGTTCTTTTTCAGTCGAGGTGTTCGATGTCCATGTTGTCCAAGAACCTCGAAAAGTCCCTTCACCGCGCCTTCGGGCTCGCGGGTGAACGCAGGCACGAGTACGCCACGCTCGAGCATCTCCTGCTCGCCATGACGGAAGACGACGACGCGACGCCGGTCCTCAAGGCCTGCGGCGTCGACATCGATCGTCTGCGGCACGATCTGGAGACCTTCGTCGACAACCGCCTGAAGGGCATCGTCACGCAGAACGCGGGCGAGCCGCTGCCGACCGCGGGCTTCCAGCGCGTCGTCCAGCGCGCGGCGGTGCATGTGCAGTCCTCGGGGCGCAAGGAAGTCACCGGCGCCAACGTGCTGGTCGCGCTGTTCTCGGAACGCGACAGCCATGCCGTGTCGTTCCTCGAGAACCAGGGCATGACGCGCCTCGACGCCGTCGACTACATCAGCCATGGCAAGGCCAAGGTGCCGGGCCGGGCCCGCACCCGGCGTGTCAGCGGCTCCGAGGAGGAGCAGGGCGGCGAGTCGGCGGCCAAGCAGGGCACCGAGGCGCTGGCCGCGTACTGCGTCGACCTCAACCAGAAGGCGCGCGAGGGCCGCGTCGATCCGCTGATCGGCCGCGACCACGAGGTCGAGCGCACGATCCAGGTCCTGTGCCGCCGCACCAAGAACAACCCGCTCTATGTCGGCGAGCCGGGCGTCGGCAAGACGGCCATCGCCGAAGGGCTGGCGCGCAAGATCGTGGACGGCGAGGTGCCCGAGGTCCTGAAGGACTCGATCATCTACTCGCTCGACATGGGCGCGCTGCTCGCCGGTACGCGCTACCGTGGCGACTTCGAGGAGCGGCTGAAGGCGGTCCTGGGCGAATTGAAGAAGAAGCCCAACTCCGTTCTCTTCATCGACGAGATCCACACGATCATCGGCGCCGGTGCGACCTCGGGCGGCTCGATGGATGCTTCCAACCTGCTCAAGCCGTCGCTGCAGGCGGGCGAGCTGCGCTGCATCGGCTCGACCACCTACAAGGAATACCGCAACCACTTCGAGAAGGACCGCGCGCTGGTCCGCCGCTTCCAGAAGATCGATGTGCCGGAGCCCAGCATCGGCGATGCCGTCGAGATCATGAAGGGGCTGAAGCCGGTCTACGAGCGGCACCATCATGTCAGCTACACCGACGACGCGATCAAGGCGGCGGTCGAGCTGTCGGCCCGTTACATCCACGACCGCAAGCTGCCGGACAAGGCGATCGACGTGATCGACGAGGTCGGCGCGGCGCAGATGCTGCGTGCGCCCGACCAGCGCAAGGCGACCATCGAGGTGCCCGACATCGAGGAGATCGTCGCGAAGATCGCGCGCATCCCGCCGAAGAGCGTGTCGAAGGACGACACCGAGATGCTGCGCAACGTCGACCGCGACCTCAGGACGGTCGTGTTCGGGCAGGATCGCGCGATCGACCAGCTCGCCGCGGCGATCAAGCTGGCGCGCGCCGGCTTGCGCGGGCCGGAGAAGCCGATCGGCAGCTACCTGCTGGCCGGCCCGACCGGTGTCGGCAAGACCGAGGTGACGCGCCAGCTGGCGCGGCTGCTCGGGCTGGAAGTGATCCGCTTCGACATGTCGGAATACATGGAACGGCACAGCGTCAGCCGGCTGATCGGCGCGCCGCCGGGCTATGTCGGCTTCGACCAGGGCGGCCTGCTGACCGACAAGGTGAACCAGCACCCGCATTGCGTCGTCCTGCTCGACGAGATCGAGAAGGCGCATCCGGACATCTTCAACATCCTCCTGCAGGTGATGGACTACGGCAAGCTGACCGACCACAACGGCCGGACGGTCGACTTCCGCAACGTCATCCTCTGCATGACGACCAATGCCGGCGCGAGCGACCTCGCGAAGCCGGCGCTGGGCTTCGGCCGCGAGCAGCGGCACGACGAGGACGACGACGCGATCAACCGGCTGTTCGCGCCGGAATTCCGCAACCGCCTCGATGCCGTGATCAAGTTCGCCAGCCTCGGCCCCGAGAGCATGGGCCGGGTGGTCGACAAGTTCGTGGCCGAACTCGAGGGGCAGCTTGCCGACCGCAAGGTGTTCATCGAGCTGAACGACGCGGCGCGCCGGTGGCTGGCGGAGAAGGGCTACGACAAGCTCTTCGGCGCACGGCCGCTCGCCCGCGTCATCCAGGAGTACGTCAAGAAGCCGCTCGCCGAGGAAGTGCTTTTCGGCAAGCTCTCCGACGGCGGGACGGTCCGCGTCGAGGTGGAGGGCGAAGGGAGCGAGTCGAAGCTCGCCTTCACGTTCCTTCCGCCGGAGCGCGGCGCGCTTCCGCCCGCCAACCAGGAACCCGTGCTGGCTGAGTGAACGCTTTCAGGCCACTCTGGATCGCCCTGCGCGCCGCGGTGCTCGCCACCGCGGTGTTCTGGGTCGTTCTGTTCATCATCGACAAGATCGGCTGGCAGGCGCCGCTCGGCATGACCGAGCAGCTTGTCTTCTTCGTGATCTTCTTCCTCGGCGTGCTGATGACCAAGTAGGTCGTCAGCCGTCGTTGCCCTTCCGGAAGGGCGAATATTCCATCAACCCTTCGATCTCCTGCTCCACCGCCGGCCGCTCGCGGCGGAGATAGTCGTCGACCGCCCGGCGGAAGCCGGGATCCACGATCCAGTGCGCCGAATAGGTGGGGACCGGCAGGTAGCCGCGCTGGATCTTGTGGTCGCCCTGGGCGCCGGCCTCGACGCGCTTCAGCCCGTGCTCGATGGCGTAGTCGATGGCCTGGTAGTAGCAGGCCTCGAAATGCAGGAAGGCGTGGCTCTCTAGGCAGCCCCAGTAGCGGCCATAGAGCGTATCGTCGCCCTTGAGGTTGAGGGCGCCGCCGACCGGCCTGCCGTCCGCCTCCGCCATCACCAGGACGACCTTGTCGGCCATCGTGCTGCCGAGGATGTCGAAGAAGGAACGGGTCAGGTAGGGCGTGCCCCACTTGCGCCCGCCCGTGTCCATGTAGAAAGCGAAGAAAGCATCCCAGTGCTCTGACCTGATGTCCGCGCCGCTCAGGCGATGGATGACGAGGCCTTCGTGGCGCACCGCCTCGCGTTCCTTGCGGATCGCCTTGCGCTTGCGCGACGCCAGGGCGCCCAGGAAATCGTCGAAGGTGCGGTAGCCGTCGTTGTGCCAATGGTACTGCTGGCCGATGCGCTGCAGCCAGCCGCGCGCACCGAAGCGCTGCCACTCCTCCTTTGTGCAGAAGGTGGCATGGACGGAGCTGACGCCGTTGTCGCCGGCGATCTTGGCCAGCATGTCGATCATGGCGTCGCGCACGCCGTCGGCGAGCGGGCCGGGCCGCACGAAGAGCCGGGGGCCCGGGACAGGCGTGAAAGGCACCGCGAGCTGGAGCTTGGGATAGTAACGGCCGCCGGCGCGCTCGAAGGCCTGCGCCCAGCCATGGTCGAACACATACTCGCCCTGCGAATGGCCCTTCATGTAGAGCGGCGCGGCGCCGGCGAGGGTGCCGTCGGACGCTTCGGCCAGCAGGTACTGCGGCTGCCATCCGGTGCGCCGGCCGACCGACTTCGACTCCTCCAGGGCCCTCAGGAAGCCATGCGAGAGGAAGGGGTTGCCGGCCGCCTCGGGCGTGAGGGCACAGGCATCCCAGGCAGCCGCGTCGACCGCCGCGAGCGAGTCGACGATCCTCAGTCCAATGGTCGGGGCGTCGTCGGGCATGGGCCCGAGCATAGCGCGAATCGTGCCAGCAATGAGACGATTCGCGGTCTCACTCCGCCGGTTTGTGCAGGGCTGCCGCCTCGTCCGCGGAACGGCTGAAGCGCTTCTTCGCCCAGCCGCTCACGCGGTCGATATAGACCAGCACCACCGGGACGACGACGAGGGTGAGCAGGGTGGAGCTGATCAGGCCGCCGATCACCGCATGCGCCATCGGGGCACGCTGCGTGGCGCCTTCGCCGAGGCCGAGGGCCAGCGGCAGCATGCCGAACACCATGGCGAGCGTGGTCATCAGGATCGGCCGCAGGCGGATCGTGCCGGCCTCCAACAGCGCCTCGTTCACAGGCGTCCCGCGGGCACGGGCCTGGTTGAAGAAATCGACCAGCAGGATGGCGTTCTTGGTGACGAGGCCCATCAGCATGATGAAGCCGATGGCGGAGAAGATGTTGAGGGTCGTGCCGGCGACCAGCAGGCCGAGGAACACGCCGATCAGCGACATGGGCAGCGACATCATGATCGCGATGGGCTGCAGGAAGCTTCCGAACTGCGAGGCGAGGATCAGGTAGATCAGGATCACGGCCAGCAGCAGGGCCTGGCCGGCATAGGCGGCACTCTCCGCCATGTCCTTGGTCGAGCCGCCGAACACGAAGCGGTAGCCCGGCGGCAGCACGGTGTCGGCCAGGATCCTCTGGAGGTCGGCCGAGACCTCGCCGGAGGAGCGTCCGAAGACGTTGGCGGTGATCTGGACCTCGCGGTTGAGGTCGCGGCGGTTGATCTGCGAGGCGCCGACGTCGTTCACCACGTCGGCGATCTGCGCGATGTGAACCATGCGCGGCAGGCCGTTCGGCTCGGTGCCGGCCGTGAACCAGATGCGCTGCACGTCGGCTGCGCCGGTCCGGTCGTCGAGCGGCAGGCGCACCATGACGGTGTAGTTCTCGCCGTCGGGCGCGCGCCACAGGCTGGTCTCGTCGCCGGCGAAGAGGGGGCGCAGCGACTGCGCGACGGCCGCCGATCCCAGTCCGAGGTCGGATGCGGCATCGCGACGGAGCCTGACCGATAGGACGGGCTTGGCCGCCTTGAGGTTGCGGTCGAGGTCGACGAGGCCGGGAATCTCCGCCGCGCGCTTCATGACTTCCTGCGACAGCCGGTCCAGCGTGGCCGTGTCCTGGCCCTGCAGCGAGACCTGGAGGTCCTTCTGCACGCCGCCGCCCGGGCCGCCCGGAATGTTGATCGAGACGAGGATGCCCGGGATGCTGGCCAGCCGGTCGCGGATCGGCTGCGCGAGCTGGCTGGGCGAGCGCTTGCGCTCCTTGAGCGGCTTCAGCTTGAGGTAGAGGCTGCCCTGGTTCTTGCCGTTGGCGTAGCCGGTATTGACCGTGCCGTAGGTATACTGGACCTCGGGGAGCTCCCGTACCGCGGCGTCGACCTGCTTCAGCTTGGACTCGGTGTATTCGAGCGACGAGCCGACTGGCGTCTCGATGGTCACGACCTGCTCGCCGAGATCGGCCTGCGGCACGAACTCGAAGCCGATGTATTTCGGCAGCGCGAAGCTGCCGACGAACGTCGCCAGCGCGATCAGCAGGGTGGTCTTGGGCCAGCGCAGCGACCACGCCAGGATGACGCGATAGACGGCGTTGGCGCGGTCCTGCGTGCGGTTGACCAGCCGGGCGAAGCGGCCGTTGCCGTGCGCCTGCGGGTCGTACCAGACGGAGGACAGCATCGGGTCCAGCGTGAAGGAGACGAACAGCGAGATCAGCACGGCTGCCGAGACCATGACGCCGAACTGGAAGAAGAAACGGCCGATGATGCCGCCCATGAAGGCGACCGGCAGGAACACCGCGACGATGCAGAAGGTCGTGGCGAGGACGGCGAGGCCGATCTCCTCGGTACCGTCGATGGCGGCCTGGCGGTGCGACTTGCCGAAGCCGATATGGCGCATGATGTTCTCGCGCACCACGATGGCATCGTCGATCAGGATGCCGATGGCGAGGCTGAGCGCCATCAGGGTGAGGACGTTCAGCGTGAAGCCGAAGGCGGCCATCACCATGAACGACCCGAACACCGAGATGGGCAGGGCAAGGCCCGTGATGACGGTGCTGCGCCAGGAATGCAGGAACAGGAAGACGATGGCGATGGTGAGCAGGCCGCCCTCGATCATCGTCTGCTGCACGTTGTCGACCGAGTTCTGGATGCCGCGCGAGCTGTCGCGGACGATCTCCAGCTTCACGTCGGACGGCAGCGAGGCCTGGATCTCCGCCACCGCGCGGCGGACGCCTTTCGCGACCTCGATGGTGTTCGCGCCCTGCGTCTTCACGATGTCGATGGCGAGCGCCCGCTCGCCGTTCAGCATCGCGACGTTCTCCAGCTCCTGCTGGCCGTCGACCACCGTCGCGACCTGGCGCAGGTAGACCGGGGCGGGACCGCGCCTTGCCACGATGAGGTCCGCGAAGTCGCCGGGGTCGGCGACGCGTCCCGTGACCTCGATGACGCGGTCGTCGTTGCCGCGCTGGACGTTGCCGGCCGGGAAATTCTGGTTCTCGTCCTTGATGGCGCGCATCACGTCGTTCACGCCCACGCGCAGCGCATGCATCCGGCCGGGATCGAGGTCGATGTTGATCTGGCGCTTCACGCCGCCCGCGATCGTCGCGCGGCCGACGTCCCGCACCGTCTGCAACCTCTTGATGATGATCTGGTCGGCCAGCGTGGTGAGGTCCCGCACCGAACGCACGTCGGACTTCACGGCGATCGAGACGATCGGCTGGTCGTCCGGGTTGAAGCGCTGGATCAGCGGTTCCTTGATCTCGGGACGGAACGCGGCGCGGACCTGCTGGACCTTTTCCCGCACGTCCTGCATCGCCACCGCGGACGGGACGGACAGCTCGAATTCGGCGATGACGATCGATTTGCCTTCCAGCGACCGCGACGTGAGCGTCTTGATGCCCGCGATGGAGTTGACCGACTCCTCGATCTTGCGGCTGATCTCGCTCTCGACCGTCTCCGGCGAGGCGCCCGGGTAGTCGGTCGAGACGACCACGATGGGGAAATCGACGTTGGGAAACTGGTCGATGCCCAACTGCCTGTAGGAGAACAGGCCCATCACGAGCAGCGCCACCATCATCATGGTGGCGAAGACGGGATTGTCGACCGCGATCCGGGTGAGCTTCACGGCATGTCTTCCTAGCGGGTCTCGACGAGCTTTACCTTCTGGCCGGCCTTGAGGCCGGGCAGGGGCGCGGACACCACGGTCATGCCGGACTCCAGGCCCTTGACCTCGACCAGCTCGCCGCGGGACCAGGTGCGCACCGCCCCGACGGGCTTGCGCACCAGCGCGCCGTTCTCGACCACGAGGACGAAATCGCCCTCGTCGTCCTTGCGCATCGCCGAGGCCGGCACCGCAAGCGCGTGGCCCTTTTCCTGGACGATAACGGCGCCGGTCGCGAACAGGCCGCCGCGCAGCGCCTCGTGCCGGTCGACGATCTCGACATAGACGGGGATCGAGCGGGAGCCGGCCTGCGTGGTCGGGCTGATGCGCGTGATCTTGCCGGTGAACACGCGGTCGCCGAAGCCTTCGAGCGTGACGTTGGCCACCTGGCCGACCTTCATGCGCACGACGTCCGCGGCGGGCATCTGGGCGGCGATCTCGACGCGGCTCGTGTCGAGCAGCGCAACGATCTTGCCGTCGACGGGAAGCGACTCGCCCTGGTTGGCAATCCGCTCGCCGACAACGCCGTCGAACGGCGCACGCACCTCGGCGTCGGCCATGTTCTGGCGCGCGACGGCGAGCTGGGCTTCCGCCACCGCCACCATCGAGGCGCGGTTCTCGGCGGTCGCGCGGGCCTGGTCGGCGGCCGATTGCGAGACGATGTTGCGGTTGGCCAGCGTCTCCTTGTCGTTGCGGTCGCGCGCCGTCCACCGTGCGTCGGCCCGGGCGGCTTCCAGGGCCGACTGGCGCTCATTCAGCTTGGCCTGCAGCTCGGTCGTCTCGAACCGCGCGATGACCTGTCCTTCGGTGACGCGGTCGCCCTCGCGTACGAGTACTTCGGCGAGGCGGCCGGCGACGCGGCTTTTCACGATCGTCTGGTCGATGGGCTGCGTCGTGCCGGTGAAGCGCACCGTGTCGACGAGGCCGCGCGGCTTGATGACGAAGATTTCCGCCGGGATCAGCTCCAGCACGCGTTCCGAGGTCACGGCGGCAGCGTGCGGCCCGGACGGTTTTCCGGCTTTCCAGGCGAAGGCGCCGCCGGCCAGCAGGACGATGGCGGCAATGGCGACGAGGACGGTCTTGCGCTTGCCGGTCATGGCCGCAGCCCTTTCAGCACGAAGTCGAGGTAGGAGGCGTAGTAGGTGTCGCTGTCGACCTTCGCGGGGTCGTACGGGGCGAGCGAGCGGCGCCAGGCGGAAAACATGGCGAGCGGCTGGGCAATCACGAGCGCCGTGGTCTCGAGATCGTCGAGCGGGCGGAACTCGCCGCGTTCGACGCCGCGCCGCAGGGTGCGGATGAAGAGTTCGCGCCCACGCAGGTCGAAGCTGGTGCAGAAGAACTTGGCCACGTCGGGGAAGTTTCCGGCCTCGGCCAGGATCAGCTTGATGACGCCGCCGCCCGGGCTTTCCTCGAAGGCGCGGAAGCCGGCCACGAGTTGCCGTAACAGGTCTTCGCTGGACCCGTCGAAACCCTCGATCATCTCCGCGGCTTGTGCGAGGGGGCCGCTCACGGCCTCGACGATGACGGCCTTGAAGAGCTCTTCCTTGTTCTTGAAGTAGACGTACGGGAGGCCTTTGCTCACCGATGCCGCTCGGGCGACGTCCTCCAGCTTCGTCGCGGCGAAGCCGCGGCTGACGAAAAGATCGAGGGCGGCGCGAGCGATCTCCTGCGCCCGATCCTCGGGACGCCGGGCCCGGATCGGGCTATCGGCGGCGTTATTGACTGACTGGTCAGTACGCATCTCCGCCATGTAGAGCGGAAGCGCCCTGCCTTCAAGACCTTGGACATGCGGACCGGACAGAAAAAAGTCCGGCCGACCGATGGGTCGCCGGACGTTTTGCGTAGTTTTACCTTTCTCACCCCCGCAAGCGGGGACCGCAGATCGGCTTTGTTTGCTCGGGTCTGAGGTGGCTTCCGGTGGGGCCCCGGACGGGGCGCCCACGCGGAAGCCGAAAGGCGTTGGTTAGAGGGGCCAAACTTGCTTTGGCCTACGCCCTTTTCCTTATTTACTGCTTCTTCTTCTTAACAGCTTTCTTCTTGGCAGCAGCCTTCTTCTTAGCAGCCATGACTGTCTCCTATGGTTAGCTTTGAGGTCCCCAACCGCGAGGTCCCCGGGGTACGCGGGTACGCTACGCCACGCATGCTCAACTGCAGCCCGTGGTGCCGCCGCAGGTCGTGCATTTGAGGCACGTCCCGTTGCGGACCATGGTGAAGTTGCCGCATTCCGGGCAGGCATCGCCCTCGAAGCCCTTGAGCTTCGCCTCGACGGCGAAGCTCCGGGTCCGAAGGGACGCCCCGCCGGGCGCGACGCCGACGACGGCCGCCTCGGCGATGGTCGCCGGGGCGACGGCTGGGCCGTCCGTCAGTTCGTGTGGCACGGTGCCGGCCATCGTCGTCGCGCCGGGCGCGAGAGCGGTGTTTCCGGCCGTCCGGCCATTCATTACGTAGAGGTTGCTGCGCACATAGCCGACGCTGGCGATCCGGCTGACCGCGGCGGCGGCCGCTTCGGCGGCGTCGGTGCCCGACGTGGGCAGTTCGCCCTGGACCTCGCCGCGGCCGACGCCGTCCGGGCGAAGATCCGCCTGCTCGACATGGGAGAGGTCGTTGCGGCCGAGATAGGAGATGGCCAGCTCGCGGAAGATATAGTCGAGCACCGACGTCGACATCCTGATCGCGTCGTTGCCCTCGACCATCCCGGACGGTTCGAAGCGCGTGAAGGTGTAGGCCTCGACGAACTCCTCGAGCGGCACGCCGTACTGCAGGCCGATCGAGATCGCGATGGCGAAGTTGTTCATCAGGCTGCGGAAGGCCGCGCCTTCCTTGTGCATGTCGACGAAGATCTCGCCGACGCGCCCGTCCTCGTATTCGCCGGTGCGGAGATAGACCTTGTGCCCGCCGACGATCGCCTTCTGCGTGTAACCCTTGCGCCGTTGCGGCAGCCGTTCGCGTCCGGCACGGACCTCGCGCTCCACGATACGCTCGACGATGCGCTCCGCGATGACGGGCACGCGGGCGGTCGGCGTCATCGTGGCAAGGTCGTCGTCGTTGGCGGCGAGATCGTCTCCCAGGACCATGGCCGACAATGGCTGCGAAAGCTTCGAGCCGTCGCGATAGAGCGCATTGGCCTTGAGGCCGAGCTTCCAGGAGAGCTCGTAGGCTTTGCGGCAATCCTCGACCGTGGCTGCATTCGGCATGTTGATGGTCTTGGAGATGGCGCCCGATACGAAAGGCTGGGCCGCAGCCATCATGCGGATATGACTCTCCGCAGACAAGAAGCGTGTGCCATCTCGTCCACAGGGATTCGCACAATCGAACACGGAGAGGTGTTCGGCGCGAAGCTCCGGCGCGCCTTCGAGACTCATCGTGCCGCACGCATGGACGTTTGCCGCAGCGACCTCGCTGCGCGAGAAGCCGAGACGCGCCAGGATATCGAGCGAGGGATCGGCGAGTGCTGCGTCGTCGAGGGCGAACACCTCGCGGCAGACATCGTCGCCCAGCGTATAGCGCGAGAAGGCGTGCCGGATGTCGAAAGCCGTCGCGATCGCCTGGTCGACGCGCTTAAGCGCGGCCGTGTCGAAGCCGCGCGCAGCCAGTGCCGCGTGGTTGACGCCCGGCGCATCGTCCAGCGAGCCATGACCGACGGCGTGCGCCACGATGCGCGAGACCGTGGCGTCGTCGTATCCCAGCGTGCGCAGCGCCAGAGGTACGGTCTGGTTGATGATCTTGAAGTAGCCGCCGCCCGATAGCTTCTTGAACTTCACCAGCGCGAAGTCCGGCTCGATGCCCGTCGTGTCGCAATCCATGACCAGGCCGATCGTGCCGGTCGGCGCGATCACGGAGACCTGGGCATTGCGGAAGCCGTGCCGCTCGCCGAGCGCGAGGGCTTCGTCCCACGACGTCCGGGCTGCCGCGGCGAGATCCGGCGGGCAGGCCGCGAGATCGAGCGCGACCGGCGCGATCGCGAGGGCCTCGTAGCCGCCATGGGCGCCGTGTGCGGCGCGCCGGTGATTGCGGACGACCCGGAGCATTGCCTCGCGGTTGGCGGCGAAGCCGGGGAAGGCGCCCATGAGGCCGGCCATCTCCGCCGAGGTGGCGTAGGCGGTGCCGGTCATGATGGCGGTAAGGGCGCCCGCGATGGCCCGGCCGCGCGCGCTGTCATAGCCGAGACCCGTCGACATCAGCAGCGCGCCGAGATTGGCGTAGCCGAGGCCGAGCGTGCGGTATTCGTAGGACAGCTCGGCGATGCGGCGCGACGGGTACTGCGCCATCATCACGGAAATCTCGAGCACGACCGTCCAGAGCCGGCTGGCGTGGCGGAAGGCCTCGATATCGACCGACCCGTCCTCGCGCCGGAACCTCATCAGGTTCAGGGAGGCGAGGTTGCACGCCGTGTCGTCCAGGAACATGTACTCGGAGCACGGGTTCGAGGCGTTGATACGGCCTGAGGCGGGGCAGGTGTGCCAGTCGTTGATGGTGGTGTCGTACTGCACGCCGGGATCGGCCGAGTGCCACGCGGCCTCGGCGACCTGCTCCCACAACGCGCGCGCCGGCAGCGTGCGGCTGACCTTGCCGGTCGTGCGCTCGGTCAGCGCCCACTGACGATCTTCCTCGACGGCGCGCAGGAAGGCGTCGCTCACGCGCACCGAGTTGTTGGCGTTCTGTCCCGAGACCGACGCGTAGGCCTCCGACTCCCAGTCGGTGTCGAAGGTCGGGAACTCGATGTGGCGATAGCCCTGGCGCGCGAACTGGATGACGCGCTGGATATAGTTCTCCGGCAGCTCGGCCTGGCGCGCGGCGACCACCGCGCGGCGGAGCGCCGGATTCTGCCGCGGGTCGAACGCCGAGGCCTCGGTGCCGCCTTCGAGGCAGGCCTGCATGACGGCATTGAGGTGCCGGTTGGCAAGCCGCGACCCCGCGACCAGCGCGGCGACCTTCTGCTCCTCGAGCATCTTCCAGGAGATGAACTGCTCGATATCCGGGTGGTCGATGTCGACCGACACCATCTTGGCCGCGCGCCGCGTGGTGCCGCCCGACTTGATGGCGCCCGCCGCGCGATCGCCGATCTTGAGGAAGGACATCAGGCCGGACGACCGTCCGCCGCCCGACAGGCGCTCCCCGTCGCCGCGCACCTTGGAGAAGTTCGAGCCGGTGCCGGATCCGTACTTGAAGAGACGGGCTTCGCGGACCCAGAGGTCCATGATGCCGCCTTCGTTCACCAGATCGTCGGAAACGCTCTGGATGAAGCAGGCATGGGGCTGCGGGCGCTCGTAGGCGGAGTCGGAGGCATATGCCTGCCCGTCGCGGTGGTCGACGAACCAGTGGCCCTGGCTCGGGCCGTCGATGCCGTAGGCCCAGTGCAGGCCGGTATTGAACCATTGCGGCGAGTTCGGTGCGCAGATCTGGGCGCCGAGCATGAAGCAATGTTCGTCGAAGAAACTGCGGGCGTCGTCTTCGCTGTCGAAGTAGCCGCCCTTCCAGCCCCAGTAGGTCCAGGCGCCGGCCATGCGATGGAACACCTGCCGCGCGCTGGTCTCGCCGCCGAAGCGCTCGGCCTCGGGGAGGAGTTCGAGCGCTGTGCTGTCGGGCACCGAGCGCCACAGCCACGCCGGCACGTCGTCTTCGGGCACGCGCTTGAGGCGGGAAGGGACGCCGGCCTGGCGGAAGTATTTCTGCGCGAGGACGTCGGCGGCGACCTGCGACCAATCCGCGGGCACGTCGATGTTGCGGAGACGGAAGACGATGGAGCCGTCCGGATTGCGGATCTCGGAGTCGGCAGCACGAAACGCCATTCCCTCGAATGGCGAATTTCCTGCTTTCGTATACCGACGCTCGAAGCGCATCGACGATCCCCCGTGCCCGTCCCGTCGCTGATAAGTTCCCTGTTCCGGGGGTGTTCGATCATCGTCGAACACGCACATGTGGGCACGCGCCGATAGTAAGTTACAAAATCTTGTGTGCGCAACTATATTTTGTAGACCGTCCTGTTGATGGTACTAGATGATGCAAAGCGGCAACACGCGCCGGAATCGTCGATTATTCGCGGCTGTACAGCGAGTCTTCGGCACGGCTGGTGCGTCGCGTTGCACAGGATGGAGCGCACGCGTACAAGCGGCGCGGTCACTACGACATGGTTGGTTCATGACGATCGGTACCTGGCTCTTCACAAAGATGCGTGGCGAACTCGTCGGCACGGATGCCGAAGGCAATCGCTATTTCCAGGACAAGCGCATCATTCCCGGGATGCGCCGGAAGCGCTGGGTGATCTACAACGGTGTCGCCGAGGCCTCGCGCGTTCCGCCCGAATGGCACGGCTGGCTCCATCACACGCACGACGCCATCCCGGGCGCGAACGATCCGCGCAAGCCCTGGCAGAAGGAGCACGTGCCGAATCTCACCGGCACCGATCACGCCTATCGCCCGCCGGGCCACACGCTTTCCATCGGCGACAAGCCGAAGCCGCCCTACGAGGCGTGGCGGCCGGGCTGACGGTCGGTAGCGGGGGCGTCGCAGTGGGCCGCAATATCGTCGAGACGATCGTGGGCGCGTTCGTGCTCGTGGTCGCCGCAGTCTTTGTCTTCTACGCCTTCGCCAAATCCGATCGCACGAGCGCGGACGGCTACGAGCTGGTGGCGCGCTTCGGGCGCGTCGACGGCCTCAAGCGTGGGGCCGACGTCACCCTGAGCGGCGTGAAGATCGGCAGCGTCACGGGGTTCACGCTCGATCCCAAGACCTACCAGGCGGTGGTGCGCCTGGCGGTTTCGTCGAACGTCAACCTGCCGGCCGATACCCACGCGAAGATCGTGAGCGAGTCGCTGCTGGGCGGCGTCGTCGTGGTGCTGGAGCCGGGTAGCGACAGGACCATGCTGCGTGCCGGCGGAGAGATCGAGCACACGCAGGATTCGATCCCGCTCACCGAGCTGATCGCCAAGTTCATGTTCGGCGGGACAGGGAGCAAGTGATGGCCGCCGGCGCGCCCAAGCCGGATCTTCCGGTCTGGCGTCAGCCGGATGGCAAGCCGGTGTCGTGCCTCGAAAAGATCAAAGTCCTCAACCAGAACATCCAGGAGATCGAAAGCCTCTGCGCCGATGCGCTCGAGGATGGAGTCCTGATGGGATGCGATGCCGGGCAGATAAAGCAGGCGCTTCACGACCTGATCGACGCGCTTCAGCCGCCGCACCGCAAGGACTGAACATGCGGCGCCTCATGCTTTCCATGTCGCTGCTGGCGGCTGGCATCGCGGGCGCAGCCGCGCAGACACCGCCCCAGCAGACGCCGCCGCGTCCGGCGAACGCCAATCTGAGGCCGATCCCCGATGGTCCCGGCGTGCGCGCCGCGGAGTTGCAGGGGCTCGACAAGGTGACGGCACGCACCCAGCGCTTCTATGCGCCGGTCGGCAAGTCGACGCGCTTCGGGACGCTGGAGATCCTCGTCTCGGATTGCCTGGTGAACGTGCCGGAAGCGCCTCCCGAGTCGGTCGCCCATCTCACGATCACCGACCACAAGCCGGGCCAGGAGCAGGAAAAACTGTTTGCCGGCTGGATGTTCGCGTCGACGCCGTCGCTGTCGGCCCTCGACCACGGCGTCTACGACGTGCGCGTGCTCTCCTGCACGATGGCGCAGGGATCGACGCCACCCAACCCGCGCTGAAAATCCGCCGGCAGGTCGATCGCCGCCGACAGGCGCGCCTTGAAATCGTCGCGCGGGATCTCGATGGCTCCGAAGCTGCGGAGATGTTCGGTCATGAACTGGCAGTCGAGGAGGCGGAAGCCGCCGCGCTTCAGCCGCGCCACGAGATGCACGAGCGCCACCTTCGAGGCATCGCGCTCGCGGCTGAACATGCTTTCGCCGAAGAACACGGCGCCCACGGAAACACCGTAAAGGCCGCCTACCAGGCGGCCCTCGCGACGGCACTCGATGCTGTGGGCGTGCCCGCGCGCATGGAGCGTCGTGTAGAGCGCGACGATGGGCTCGTTGATCCAGCTTTCGGGGTGCCCGGGCCGCGGCTCCGCGCAGGCGCGGACGGTCTCTGCGAAGGCGGTGTCCGCCGTCACCTCGAACTGGCCGGAGCGGACCGTGCGGGCGAGGCGGTGGGAAAGGTGGAAGCCGTCGAGCGGCAGGATCGCGCGCATGCGCGGATCCAGCCAATACAGTTTCGGATCGTCGCGGCTCTCTCCCATGGGAAAGACGCCGATGCGGTAGGCCTGGAGCAGGAGGTCGGGGGTGATCTCCAGCATCCCGGCGCTACTTCTTCAGGCCGACCAGTTTCTCGAGCCAGTGGATGTCGTAGTCGCCGTCGATGAAGGCCTGCTCGCCGACGATGCGCCGGTGCAGCGGGATCGTCGTGTCGATGCCGCCGATCACGAACTCCTCCAGCGACCGGCGCAGACGCATCAGGCATTCGTTGCGCGTGCCGCCGCTCACGATCAGCTTCGCGACCATCGAATCGTAGTAGGGCGGCATGACGTAGCCGGTGTAGAGGCCCGAATCGACACGCACGCCGAGCCCGCCCGGCGGATGGTATTCGGCGATGCGGCCGGGGCATGGCACGAACGTCTCGGGATGCTCGGCATTGATGCGGCACTCGATGGCGTGGCCCTGGAATACCACGTCCTTCTGCGTCATGCCGAGCGCGGCGCCGCTGGCGATCCGGATCTGCTCGCGCACGAGATCGATGCCGGTGATCGCCTCGGTGATCGGATGCTCGACCTGCAGCCGGGTGTTCATCTCGATGAAGTAGAACTCGCCGTCCTGGAACAGGAATTCCATCGTCCCGGCGCCACGGTACTTCAGCTTGCGCACTGCGTCCGCCGCCAGCTCGCCGATCTTCTCGCGCTGCGCGGCATTGAGCGCGGGCGAGGGCGCTTCCTCCAGCACCTTCTGGTGCCGCCGCTGCAGCGAGCAGTCGCGCTCGCCGAGATGGATGCCGCCGCCCTGGCCATCGCCCAGCACCTGGATCTCGATATGGCGCGGCCGGCCGAGATACTTCTCCAGGTAGACCGAATCGTTGTTGAAGGCGGCCTTTGCCTCGGCGCGGGCGAGGGAGTAGGCCTCTGCCGCCGCCTCCGGGGTCTCGATCACCTTCATGCCTCGGCCACCGCCGCCGGCCACGGCCTTGATGAGGACCGGCCATCCGATCTTGGCACCGAGTTCCAGTATCTCCTCGAGCGATCCCACCGGGCCCGGCGAACCGGGTACCAACGGCAGGCCGAGTTCCTTCGCGGTCTGCTTGGCGACGATCTTGTCGCCCATCATGCCGATATGCTGCGGGGTCGGTCCGATGAAGGTGAAGCCGTGCGCCTCGACGGCTTCGGCGAAGCGGGCGTTCTCCGACAGGAACCCGTAGCCCGGATGAATCGCATCGGCGCCCGCGATGGTGGCCGCCGAGAGGATCGCCGGGATGTTCAGGTAACTTTCGCGTGCCGGCGGCGGCCCGATGCAGACGGACTCGTCGGCCAGGCGGACATGCATCGCATCGCTGTCCGCCGTCGAATGCACGGCGACCGTCTGGATGCCCATCTCGCGGCAGGCGCGATGGATGCGAAGCGCGATCTCGCCGCGATTGGCGATCAGGACCTTGTCGAACATCCGCGCGCGGTTCCTATTCGACGATCATCAGGGGTTCGCCGAACTCCACCGGCTGCGCGTTCTCGACCAGCACCCGGACGACCGTGCCCGCCTTGGGGGCCTTGATCGGATTGAACGTCTTCATCGCCTCGATGATGAGCAGCGTCTGGCCGGCCGTCACCTTGTCCCCGGCGGAGACGAAGTTGGGCTTGCCCGGTTCCGGTGCGAGATAGGCGGTGCCGACCATCGGCGACTTCACGGCACCCGGATGCTTGGCGTCGTCGCTCGCAGGCGCGGCGGCCCCGGGTGCGGCGCCTGTCGCCGGCGCGGCAGCGGCCGGCATCGCGACCGGCGCGGCCGCCATGGTGATCTTGGGGCGCGCCACGCGGATGCGCCGGTCGCCGTCGGCGAGCTCGATTTCGCCGAGGTTCGTTTCCTCGAGGATCGCCGCGAGCTTGCGGACGAAATCCGTATCCATCTCGAACTTGGCCATGGAGAAATGCTCCCGATCTGAGTCAGCGCGCCAGCAGGCGGGCGAGGGCCTGGAGGGCCAGGAGGTAGCCCTGGCTGCCAAGGCCGGCGATCACGCCGACGGCTGCCGGGCTGATGTAGGAATGGTGGCGGAAACTCTCGCGCTTGTAGATGTTCGAGAGGTGGACCTCGACGGTCGGCAGTTCGGCGGCATGCAGGGCGTCGAGCAGCGCGACCGACGTGTGCGTGTAGGCGCCGGCATTGATGACGATGCCGGAATTGCCCTCGCGCGCCGCCTGGATCCGGTCGACCAGCACGCCTTCGTGGTTGCTCTGGGCGAATTCCACCCCGAGCTCCAGACGGGCAGCCTCGGCGCGGCAGGCCGCCTCCACGTCCGCGAGCGTCTCGCGGCCATAGATCTCGGGCTGGCGCTTGCCCAGCATGTTGAGATTGGGCCCGTTGAGCACCAGCACCGGCTTGAGCGGTGCCGATGACGATTGCCGGGCGGCCTTTCCGGCCAATCCTGCCTCCCTGAAGAAAGAGGCCGCGTTTATACCATGGGGGGGTGGTCCGACAAGGCGGGCTCAGGCGCCCTTTCGCAAGACCTTGGCATGCCGGAACAGCTTGTCACACAAGCTGTTGAGAGTCCGGCGGTCCTCTGCCGGCAATCCCTTGTACAGTTCCGATTCGTATTTTAGCGCCAGCGGGACGATCTTCGCGTGCATGGCGCGGCCTGCCGCGCTCAGCCGGAGAGGCGCGCGGCGCCTGTCCTCGCGGTCCGTCGCCCGTTCGACCAGCCCACGCTCGAGCAGGTTGGCGACCGCCCGGCTGACCGCCACCTTGTCCATGACGATCCGCTGTCCCACTTCCGAAGCCGTGAGCGGTGCGAAGCGGCCGAGGGCTGCCATGACGCGCCATTGTGTGACGCTGAGGCCGAACCGGTCCGCATAGAGGTCGTGCAGCGAGTCGCTCACGAGCTGGGCGAGGATGGACAGCCGGTAGGGAAGGAAATTCTCCAGCTCGAGGGCTTGCGCAGGCGACGGCATGATAGTTACATCTGAAACTAATGTAGCCGGGAGGTCAATCATGGCCAGCATGACCGATAGCAACGTCGTCGAGATCGATGCGATCAACCCGATGGGCACCGACGGCTTCGAATTCGTCGAATACACCGCGCCGGACCCGGCAGAGCTGGGGGCGCTGTTCGAGAGCATGGGCTTTACCAAGGTTGCGAAGCATCGCTCCAAGGACGTCTCGCTCTATCGCCAGGGCGACGTGAACTTCATCGTCAACGCCGAGAAGGAGAGTTTCGCGCAGGGCTTCGCGCGCGTGCATGGCCCGTCCGTCTGCGCGATTGCCTTGCGCGTGAAGAACGCCCCCTTCGCCTACAAGCGCGCGCTCTCGCTGGGCGCCTGGGGCGTGGAAGGCAAGGTCGGGCCGATGGAACTCAACATCCCGGCCATCAAGGGCATCGGCGATTCGCTGCTCTATCTCGTGGACCGCTATGGCGATCGAGGCTCGATCTACGACGTCGATTTCGAGTATCTGCCCGGTGTCGACAGGAACCCGGGCGGAGTGGGCCTCACCTATATCGATCACCTGACGCACAACGTGCATCGCGGCCGCATGGCCGAGTGGGCCGATTTCTACGAGCGCCTCTTCAATTTCCGCGAGATCCGCTATTTCGACATCGAGGGCAAGCTGACCGGCCTCAAGTCGAAGGCCATGACCAGCCCGTGCGGCAAGATCCGCATCCCGATCAACGAGAGCACCGACGACAAGTCGCAGATCCAGGAATACCTGTCCGCCTATCATGGCGAGGGCATCCAGCACATCGCGCTCGGCACGCACGACATCTACGCGACGGTCGAGACGCTGCGCACCAAGGGCGTGCCGTTCCAGACGGTCCCGGACACCTACTTTGAGCAGATCGACAAGCGCCTGCCGGGACATGGCGAGGATGTCGCGCGGCTGGCGCGCAACCGCATCCTGATCGACGGGGCGCCGACCGAGGGCGGCGGGCTGCTGCTGCAGATCTTCACCCAGACGGTGATCGGGCCGATCTTCTTCGAGATCATCCAGCGGCGCGGCAACGAAGGGTTCGGCGAAGGCAATTTCCGCGCCCTGTTCGAGTCGATCGAGCTCGACCAGATCCGCCGCGGCGTGCTCAAGGCCTAGCAAAGCAACGAGGGAGGAAGCCATGGCCAGGAACTGGATTCCGCTGCGGCAGGTCGAAGGCGAGGCGTCGCGACAGGCGCACGTACGGCTGCCGGCCGGAACCTACGAGCGCGAGATCAGCAAGGAAGGGTTTTTCGGCCCCTCCGCGCAGTTCCATCATCGGCACAAGCCAACCGACTGGATCGAGTTCGACGGGCCGATACGCCCGCGCGCCTTCGATCTCGGCAAGCTTGCGACGGCGCAGGCCGATCCGTGGTCGGCCGAGATGGTGATGGGGAACCCCCACCTGCAGATGCGCATCTGGCGTCTCGATGCACCTATGGCCGCCCTGGCCCGCAACAGCGACGGCGACCAGCTCCTGTTCGTCCATGAAGGCGAGGGGGCGCTGTTCTGCGATTACGGCCATCTCGACTACCGCGAGGGCGACTACCTCGTGATCCCGCGCGGCACGATGTGGCGGCTCGCGCCGAAGACGCCCACCGTGTCCCTGATGATCGAAGCGACCAACGACCACTTCACCCTGCCGGACAAGGGGATCGTCGGCCGTCACGCGATCTTCGATCCCGCGATCCTCGATACGCCGCGCATCGACGATGCGTTTCGCGCCCAGCAGGATGAGCGCACCTGGAAAGTGTCGGTGAAGCGTCGCAACCAGCTCTCGACCGTCACCTATCCGTTCAATCCGCTCGATGCCGTCGGCTGGCATGGCGACCTCAGCGTGGTGCGCGTCAACTGGCGCGACCTGCGCCCCCTGATGAGCCATCGCTTCCATCTGCCGCCCTCGGCCCACACGACCTTCGTCGCCGGCCGTTTCGTCGTCTGCACTTTCGTGCCGCGACCGCTGGAAAGCGATCCGGAGGCGCTGCGGCTGCCGTTCTTCCACAACAACGACGATTTCGAGGAAGTGATCTTCTACCACAAGGGAAGCTTCTTCAGCCGGGACAACATCCATCCCGGCATGATGACGGTCCATCCCAGCGGCTTCACGCATGGCCCGCACCCCAAGGCGTTCAACGCCGCGACCAAGGGGGGCAAGGCGGAGACCGACGAGGTCGCCGTGATGGTCGACACACGCGACGCGGTGGACGTCGCCGCCATGCCGGCCGGGGTGGAGTTCGAGGGCTACGTGAAATCGTGGCGGCCGGCCGAGACGAAGCAGGCCGCGGAATAGGGTGAGGAAATGAAGCTTGCATCCCTGAAGGAAGGCGGCCGCGACGGTACGCTGGTCGTCGTCACGCGCAACCTGAAGCGAGCCGTCCGCGCCACGGCGATCGCGCCCACGCTGCAGCGCGCCCTCGACGATTGGGCGACCGTCGCGCCGAAGCTGCGCGAGCTGGCGGAGCAACTCGAGGACGACAAGGCGCCGGGCTCGTTCGACCTGGAGACGACGGCGCTCGCGGCGCCGCTGCCGCGCGCCTACCAGTGGGCCGACGGTTCGGCCTACGTCGTCCATGTCGAACTGGTGCGGAAGGCGCGCGGTGTCGAGATGCCCCCGTCCTTCTGGACCGATCCGCTGATGTATCAGGGCGGCTCGGATTCCTTCCTGGGCCCGAACGACGACATCGAGATGGAAGACGAGGCCTGGGGCATCGACTTCGAAGGCGAGATCGCGGTGATGGTGGACGACGTGCCGATGGGCATCTCCGCGGAGGCCGCGCGCAGGCACATCAAGCTCGTGACGATCCTCAACGACGTGTCGTTGCGCAATGTCATCGTGACGGAGCTGGCCAAGGGCTTCGGCTTCTTCCACGGCAAGCCGGCGACGGCCTTCGCACCGGTGGCCGTGACGCCGGACGAGTTGGGCGACGCCTGGAGCGGGGCCAAGCTCGACCGGCCGCTGATCTCCACCTTGAATGGCAAGGAATTCGGCCATCCGAACGCCGCGACCGACCTGACGTTCGACTTCGGTCAGCTCATCGCCCACGCGGCGCGCACGCGTCATCTGGAGGCGGGCACGATCGTCGGTTCCGGCACGGTCGCCAACCGCGATGCCGCCGTCGGATGCTCCTGCATTGCCGAGCGCCGGGTGCGGGAGACGCTGGACGCCGGCAAACCCTCGACGCCCTTCATGTCGTTCGGAGACCATATCCGGATCGAGATGTTCGACGCCGCCGGGGAGACGATCTTCGGCGCCATCGACCAGAAAGTCGTTCGCTACATGCCCCCGGCCTGACATACGCCAGCCTGCGATAAGCCGGGTCCGACATACCCAGGTGTGGCGGGGCTGCCGCCGGCCCGTGCTACACTCCGGCGCGGAGGCGCGATGAAGCTCATTGGGTATTTCCGGTCGTCGGCGGCATACAGGGTGCGGATCGCGCTCAATCTCAAGGGGATCGAGGTGCAGCATGAATCGCGGCACCTGCGGAAAGGCGAACAGGCGGCGCCTGACTATGCCGCGCTCAATCCGCAGAAGCTGGTGCCTGCTCTTGTCCTCGACAATGGCGAGGTTCTCACCCAGTCGCTTGCCATCATCGAATACCTCGACGAAACCCATCCCGAGCCGCCATTGCTGCCGCGGCAACCCGTGGGACGCGCCCGCGTTCGCGCCCTGTCGCTCATCGTGGCAGCCGACGTTCATCCCATCCAGAATCTGAGGGTCATGGCCTATCTGCGCAAAAAGCTCGACCAGACCGAGGAAGGGGCCTTCGCCTGGTCGCGGCACTGGATCGAGACCGGTTTCGATGCCTACGAGGCTTCTGTCGCGGATCATCCCGCGACCGGGCGTTTCAGCCATGGCGACGTACCGACCGTGGCCGACCTTTGCCTCGTCCCGCAGGTCTTCAATGCCGGACGCTTCAAGGTCGACATGGCGCGCTATCCGACGATCCAGCGCATCTACCGGGCGTGCATGGAGCTGCCGGCCTTCGATGCGGCGCAGCCCGCCAAGCAGCCCGACGCCGAACCGTGAGAAAGCCCCTCATTGCGGTAGTCGCCATCCTCGCCGTGGTCGGCGCGTTGGTGGCCCTCGTCCCGGTCGCCGAGCGCTTGGCCGCCGGTCGGCTGAAATCCGAGCTCCAGAAGGAAGGCATTAAGGTCGAGTCGGCCGAGGTCGGCCTGCTCGAGCGCCGCGTGCGACTCGTCAACGTCGTGGGCGGTCCTGGCGCCGAACTGTCGATCGGCGAATGGCAGGCCTCCGGCATCGACTGGCCGCTCGGCGAACTGCTGGCGGGCCGCCTGCCGGTGACCGGGCTCGCGTGGGGCGATCCGCTGCATGTCGCGGACTTCCACATGCGGGCGTTCCGTCTCGGCGACCCGGACGAGGGGGGAGCGTGGAGCCTCTCCGAACTCCATGCCCGCAATCTCGATCTGCCGCGTTACGACAGCGCCTACGACGGTCCCCATCGCAACCAGGTGATGATCGCGCGGCTCCTGAAGGCACTCTCGGTGAGTTCGCTCGAGACCAGGGAACTGCGATACGTCTCGTTCGACGACGTGACCTACTCGATGCGCCGGCTGGTGCTCGAAGACTACAAGAAGGGGCGGATCGGTCGCTCGACGATATCGGACCTCGAGATCCGGGAGGCGCGCGACCGGCCGCCCTCGCTCAGCGTCGCCGAAGGCGTCGCCACGCAGGTCGATTTCGCACGGCCGCTGGAGGCGATGTCGTCGCTCGACTGGGAGCCCGGCATGCCGCTGGGGCGGATACCGGTCGACACCGTCTCGCTCTCCGGCTTTGGCGGCGAGCTGCTGGCCCGCTACGGCGTCTCGATCGAGCGCGTGAGCAGCGACACCAAGCGTTCCTCTGCCGAAACCAGCATCACCCGCACCAGCGTCGAGGGGGTGCGCATCGCGCCGCCGATGCGCAGCGTCGAGACCATCGGCATGCGCATGGCGCTACAGGCGATGGGATTGCGCGAGGTTCGTGCGGCCTTCACCTGCGATCTCGCGGACAACCGGGAGAAGCAGGAGGTCACTGTCGGCGATTGCCGGCTGCAGGGGCCCGACCTCGCCGAGGTGAGTTTCGAGGCCAGGGCCTCGAATGCCGACGAGACCTTCTGGCGGGCGATCGACGAGGGCGATCCGTTCGCGTTGCTCGGCACCAGCGCCGTCCTGTCGTCGGCCAAACTGGTCGTGGCGGACAAGGGCCTGCTGCAGCGGGGCATGCAGGCGATGGGGATGATGGGCGGCAAGGGGGCTGCCGGAGCGCGCGCCGCTCTGGCGACGGAGATCAGGCGCTTCCAGCCGCCCGGCGTGCTGATCACCCAGGACATGAGCACGCTGCTCGACACCGTGGCGCGCTTTGTGGAGCAGGGCGGCACGCTCACCCTCGAGGCGCGTCCCCAGCCGCCGATCGGGCTGGAGGGGCTGGACTATCTGACGCGGCCCGGCGCCGATCTGCTCTCGGCGCTGGGGCTCAAGGCGACGCTCTCCCGCTGAGCGCTCCGCCGACGTTCAGCGCTTGCGCGCGTCGGCGATCAGCTGCTTCAGCGTGTCGGCGTCGACGGCGCCCGGGACGAACTGCTGGCCGATCACGAAGGCCGGCGTGCCGCGGACACCGAGCGCGTTGGCGATCGCCATGTTGCGCTCGATGATCTCGCGCAGCTTCGGGTTCTCCATGTCCTTCTCGAGCTGGGCCACGTCGATCCCGACGGAAGCCGCGATCTCGAGGATGCGGGCGCGGTCGAGCTTGCCGGTCGCCTCCATCAGCGCATCGTGGAAGGGCTTGTGCTTGCCCTGCTGCATCGAGGCCAGCGCGGCCAGGGCGGCAATGCGCGACGCCTCGCCCAGGATCGGCAGGTCCTTGTAGATGATCTTCACGTTGCCGTCGGCGTTTGCGACCGACTTGATGGCCTGGAAGGCGCGCTTGCAGTAGGGGCACTGGTAGTCGTTGAACTCGACGATGGTCACGTCGCCCGACGGGTTCCCGGCGACCGGGGTGTCGGCGTCGCGGAAGAGCTGCGACTCGTACTGCTGGATCGCCTTGGACGCCACGGCGTCGCGCTGCGTGTCCTGCTTGCGTTCCAGCTCGTTCATTGCCTCCACGAGCACCTCGGGATTTGCCATGAGATAGGCGCGGATGCGCTTGCCGAGATCGTCCTGGGTGGCGGGCGCGGCGCTGGCCGTCACGGCGGCCGGCGCCGAGGTGCGGGTTGCCACGACGGCGCCGACGACGACAAGGCCGAGCGCGATGGCAAGCATGAGGGAACGCATCTTCTATCTCCGTTGAGGGGATTGGCTGGCCGCTTACTGGCGCGGACGGCTGTTGATGTAGGCCTTGAGATCCTGGGCGCGCTGCCAGGCCGGCGTGCCCGCCTGGAGCTGACGCGCTGCGGCATCGGCATGGTTCTGGGCTTCGGCACGCTGGCCGCGCAGGGCTGCCATCTCGGCCCGGGCGAGGGAGGTCATGCCGGGGTTGTTGAGCTTCGAATAGCCGGCAGCCATCAGGCGCCACAGCTCGAAGGTGCCGGCCTCCTGCTGGTTGCGCGCCAGTTCGAGGTTGCGCACCGCTTCGCGGGCATTGTCCATGTTTTCCGTATCGAGCAGCGCGCGCGCATAGTCGATCTTGATCACGCCGGAGCCGGGCAGGAGCTGGACGGCCTTGCGGTACGAGGCGATGGACTCGGCAGCGCGGCCGTTCTCGTAGAGCATCTGCCCGCGCACCTCGTGGAAATACGGGTCGTTCGGATACTCCTTGAGGAGACCGTCAATGGTCAGCAGCGCGGAGCCCAGCGCTCCCTTGCGATACAGTGCGATGGCACGGGCATAGCGCGCCGGGACGGCACGGTCGCCTTCCTGGTAGCGCGACAGCGCCGTGTCGGGGGCGATGAAGCCATAGAGCTTGGCCACCATCCGCTGGTGCAGCATCAGGAACTGCGGCGAGTCCGCGGCATTCAGGTAGGGCGACTGTGCCGCGGCACGTTCGAACGCCGAGATGCGCTCCGGCGTGAGGGGATGCGTCGTGAGGTACGGATCGCGGCGGCTGATGGCGAGTTTCTCGTCGCGCTCCAGCATGCGCAGGAACTCGACCGTCCCCTTGGGCGACTGGCCGGTACGCTGCAGGTACGTGATCGCGGCCTGGTCTGCCGAGCTTTCCTGGGTCTGCGTGTAGCGGAGGAAGGACATCAGCGAGCCCGGCGCCATGGGACGGCCGGTGCCGCCGCCATGTCCGCCCCCGCTGCCCGTGCCGACCCCGCCGCCGCCCAGCGCGCCGCCGGCCATGGCGCCGCCCGCCAGGATCGTTTCCAGGATCTGCAGGGTGGAGAGGCTGCGCAGTTCTTCCTGCATGCGCGCGAGATGGCCGCCCGCGATATGCCCGCTCTCGTGCGCCATCACGCCGACGAGCTGGTTCGGGCGCTCTGTGCGCATGATCAGGCCGGTGTTGATGAAGATGCGCTGGCCACCCGCAACGAAAGCGTTGAGCGCGCCGTCCTGTACGATCATGATCTCGACCGCATTCGGGTCGAGGCCGGCCGCCTTCCAGATCGGCACCGTGAACGTACGGATCGTGCTTTCGATTTCCGCGTCCCGGATAAGATTGATCCGTTGACCTTGCTGCGCTGTCGCGGCACGAAACGGCGCCAGCGCGAAAAGCGCCAGACAGAAGAGGGTGGTGATGCGTCTGAACACGGTCGGCACGATGTTGCTGCAGGCTATGAAGGGGCGGAAGCCGCGTCAATTGTGCAACGCCGCCCTGCTTGGCTGCTTTCTGCTGTCAGGTTGTGGCTTTAGTGAGACAGACCGTCGGCGCGACCGCGACGAGAACGCCGCCAATCCCGGCGGATTGATCCCCAACCGGGCCGGCCTGTCGCGCAGCGTCGTGCAGTCCAATGCCAATTCGTTCGCAGCTTCCGTCGCCGACGAAGGCCGGGCAGCGGAGATCGGGCGCGACATCCTCGCCGACGGCGGCAACGCGACCGATGCCGCTGTCGCCATGTATTTTGCACTTGCCGTGACTCTGCCGTCCGCTGCCAGCCTGGGCGCGTCGGGCGCGTGCATCGTCCACGACGACAAGACCAAGAACGCCGAATCGTTCGTGTTCGCGCCGATCGCGGCAGCGGGTCCGATGCGAGGGGCGGCCTTTTCCGTGCCGAACGGCGTTCGCGCCATCACGCTGATGCACGTCCGGCACGGTTCGGCGCGGTGGGAGCAACTCGTCGCGCCGGCCGAGCGCCTGGCGCGCCTCGGCATGCCGGTTTCCCGGGCGCTGTCGCGCGACGTCATGGCGGGCGGCGGCACGCTTCAGGACGACGCGCGCCGTCTGTTCGGCAGCGCCACCGAAGGCAATACGCTGGTCCAGCCGGAACTGGCCGGCGTGCTGGCCTCGATCCGCCAGCGGGGTGGGGGCGAATTCTTCCAGGGCGGCCTGGCGCGCACGATCTCGGAGCAGATTTCCGCGGCGGGCGGCAGCATGCCGGTCGAAGCCCTGCGCAACGCCGTGCCGCAGGCCGGTCCGCCGGCCAGCGAATCTCACTACCGCCGCCGCGTCTATGTCGCGCCCGGGCCGATGGCAGGCGGAGCGGCCCTCGCCGGCTGGAACGGCAGCGCGCCCACCGGCCCGACCCCGACCGATTCGGGTGGTTTTGCCGGAGTAGCGGCCGTGGATGCGAAGGGCGGCGCCGCGGCGTGCGCGATGTCGATGGGGCAGCTTTTCGGCGCCCGCGTCGTCGTGCCCGGCACGGGTATCCTGCTCGGCGCACCGACGCCGGCCGCCGCATCGGCGAGCCCGCTGATCATCGCCAATCCCGGCAACGGCGAGTTCACTTTCGCGGGCGCCGGCGGCGGCGCCACGACCGCGGCGCAGGCGATCGGCTATGCCGCACGCCTCACCGTCGAGAACGACCGGCCTTTGGGGGCGGCGATGGGACAGATGCAGGGACGAGGCGGTTTCGTGAACGCGATCGTCTGTCCTTCCGGCCTGCGGGGCAGTGCGGCGACCTGCCGGGCCGCGGCTGACCCGACCGGGGCCGGTCATGCCGTGATCGCGGCCGGCCAGTAGCACCACCATGTCGGGCAAGCTGTCCCGCCGGTCCGGCGGGGTCGATCCGTTCATCGTCATGGACGTCATGGCGGCGGCCGCGGAGAAGGAAGCGGCGGGCGACACCGTCATCCATCTCGAGGTCGGCCAGCCGAGCACGCCGGCGCCGAAGCCGGCGCTGGCGGCGGCCCATGCAGCCCTCGACGCCGACAAGATCGGTTACGTCGCCGCGCTCGGCATCCCCGCGCTGCGCGAGCGCATCGCGCGCCATTACAAGGAGACCTACGGTGCGGACGTCTCGCCGGAGCGGGTGATCGTCACGACGGGTTCCTCGGGCGGCTTTCCGCTGGCCTTCCTCGCGAGCTTCGACGCCGGCGACCGGGTCGCGCTGGCGGCGCCCGGCTACCCGGCCTATCGCAACATCCTGGCCGCCCTGAACCTGGAAGCCGTCGACCTGCCGACCTCCGCCCAGGACCGCTACCAGCCGACCGTGGCGGCACTGGAGAAAGCGGGTCGCATCGACGGGCTGATCGTCGCCAGCCCGTCCAACCCGACGGGCACGATGGTCCATCGCGACGAACTCAAGGCGCTGGCCGAGTGGTGCAACGCCAACGGCGTGCGGCTCGTGTCCGACGAGATCTACCACGGCATCGTCTACGAAGGAGACATGACGTCGGCGGTCGAGGTGTCGGACACGGCCATCGTCGTGAACAGCTTCTCGAAGTACTTCTCCATGACCGGCTGGCGAATCGGCTGGCTGGTCGTGCCGCCGGACCTCGTCCGGCCGATCGAACGTCTGGCGCAGAATTTCTTCATCTCTGTGCCGACGCTCAGCCAGCATGCGGCGCTTGCCGCCTTCGACGGCAAGGAGGAGCTGGACGGCCACGTGCGGCGCTATCGCGCCAACCGCGACCTGCTCATGAAGGGGCTCGCCGAGGCAGGATTCGACCGGCTGACGCCGGCGGAAGGGGCCTTCTACATCTACGCAGATGTCTCGCACCTGACCAACGACAGCCGCGAGTTCTGCAGCCGCATGCTGCGCGAGGCCGGCGTCGCGACCACGCCGGGAGTGGATTTCGACCGCGCGCGCGGCGCGGGCACGCTGCGCATCTCCTTCGCCGGTTCGACGGCGGAGATGGAAGAGGCGGTGCGGCGGCTCAAGGCATGGAGGCGCTTGTGAGATACATCCTGGCGGCTTCCATCTTCCTGTCGCCGGCGCTGGCGCTCGCGCAGACAGGTCCGAGCTTCGACTGTGCGAAGGCGTCGAACGCCATCGAACGGGCGGTTTGCAAGGACCCCGCCTTGGGCAAGGCCGACCGCGAACTGTCGTCGCTCTACTCGGCACTCCTCAATCGCCTGAGCGGGCCGGCCAAGGAAAGCCTGCAGAAGGGCCAGCTTGCCTGGGTGGCCAACCGCAATCGAGCCTGTGCCTCCACCGATGCCGAAGAGGTCCAGGCCTGCGTGAAGCGCCGCTACGAGACGCGCATCGCCGACCTCAAGGCGTCGGGAAGCGGCACCTATCCTTTCGTTGAAACGCAGTGGATCGAGAGCAGGGGCAAGGTCGGGAAGATCTCCTATGCCATCGACATCGCCTATCCGCGCTTTGCCGGCAAAGGCGCCGATTTCTCGGCGGTCAACAAGGCCTATGCCGAGGCGGCCACGACGCAGGCCAGGGAAACGACCCCGGCGGCGGATGCCGATGCCGACCGCCAGCAGCAATGGTCGGCCGAGGGGGGCTACGCGCTCTACAGGCCCGGCGCCGAGGCGATCACGGTGGCGTCGAGCTTCTGGGCCTTCACCGGCGGCGCGCATGGCTATGGCAGCGTGTCGTGCCAACTGGTCGACCTGAAGACCGGGCGGAAGGTCGAGCCGGCCGGCGTGTTCGCGGCCGGAAGCCGTTGGCTGGAGGAGATCGTCGCCATCGCCGGCGCCGACCTGAAGAAGCAGTTCGTCGAGAACCCGGGCTTCGACGATGCCCTGCGCCCGGCCGAACTCACCAAGACCCTGCGCGACGGCGGCCATTATTGCTGGCAGGCCGGCAGGCTCCAACTCTACTTCAACCAGTACGAGGTCGGTCCCTACGCAGCCGGTCCGTACACGGTCGACATTCCGTACTCGAAACTGAAGCCGCTGCTGCGGGCGGGCGGCCCGATCAACTAGTGCAGGCGGCGCCGGTCGCGCGCTCCGGCCGGGAGGGTCGGTTGCGGCCGTTCGGTGGGGACGGGCGGTACCGGCCCGGCATGATGGCTTGCCATGTGCCATCCGTCGGCCAGGCGGACGAAGGCATTCGACGCCATGAGCTGGCCTTCGGGCAGGATCTCGCGGCAGACGACGAGTGCAAGGCCGGGACGGCCCACCACCCATTCTTCCGTGCAGCGGACGGTCGGCGCATCGGGGTGCTTCATGATGGCGCGCCAGCTCGCCATGATCTCGGCCCGGTCGTTCAGCGGAGCCTGTCCCGGATGCAGGCAGGCGACCGGTCCCGTCGGTGCCCACAGCATGTCCATCGCCGCGGCATCGCGCTCGTTGAAGGCGCGATAGAAACTGCGGTTGGCGGCGAGCACGGCATCGCGTTCTTCGTCGTCGAATTCCGCCAGAAGCGGCGGCAGGCGTGGCGATCGGCGGGGCATTCGACCCTCGAAACTCCCGGGTTGCGCGCCAGAGAATTAGCCGACACAGAAGGGGCATCCAACTGTCGAGATGATGATGTCCATCCCCAAGCTCGAATTTCCTCCCTTCCATCTGCCGCCCGAGGCCGAAGCGCTGCGTGGCGAGGTCCGCGCCTTCCTCAAGGAGACCCTCCCGAAGATCAAGACGGAGGACCGGTTCGCGAGCTGGAACACCGCATCGCCCGAGTTCAGCAAGGCGCTGGGCGCCAAGGGGTGGCTCGGCATCACGTGGCCTAAGCAATACGGCGGCGCGGAGCGGAGCTTCCTCGAGCGCTTCGTGGTTACCGAGGAGCTGCTGGGCAACAGCGCGCCGGCCGGCTCGCATTGGGTCGCCGACCGCCAGTCCGGTCCGCTTCTCCTGAAGTTCGGCAGCGAAGCGCAGCGCCAGGCGATCCTGCCCCGCATCGTGAAGGGCGAGTGCTATTTCTCGATCGGCATGAGCGAGCCGGATTCGGGCTCCGACCTCGCCTCCGTGCGCACCCGCGCCGAGCCGGTGCCGGGCGGCTTCCGCGTCAACGGCACCAAGGTCTGGACCTCGGGGGCGCACCGCAACCACTACTGCATCACGCTGGTGCGCACGTCGGGCCAGCATGGCGATCGCCACAAAGGGCTGAGCCAGCTCCTGGTCGACCTCAAGACGCCGGGGATCACCATCCGTCCCATCATCAATCTCGCCGGTCGCCATGACTGGAACGAGGTGACCTTCTCCGACGCGTTCATTCCCGAGGATTGCCTGATCGGCAACGAGGGCGACGGCTGGCTGCAGGTGACGAGCGAACTGGCGTTCGAGCGGTCGGGTCCCGAGCGATTCATGCAGAACGTCTATGTCCTGCGCGAGCTGATCCGCGTGCTGGGCCGCCAGCCGGCCGGACGCGCCAGCGCGGTGCTGGGCCGCCTCATCGCGCGGCTGTGGACGCTGCGCCAGATGTCGACGGCGGTGGCGGGTATGATGCAAGCGGGCAAATCGCCGGCCATCGAGGCCTCGCTGGTGAAGGACCTCGGCACGATCTACCAGCAGGACATGCCGGAGATCGCGCGCACGCTCGCGGAGTCGGATGCGACCGACGAGGAGGATCTCGCCGATTTCCTCGACGTCGCCCAATACGCAACCATGATGGCGCCCAGCTACACGATCCAGGGCGGCACCACCCAGGTCCTGCGCGGCATCGTCGCCCGCGGCCTCGGCCTGCGCTGAAGGAGGGCAAGATGGACCGCGAAACCCGCGACATGCTGCTGGAGACCGCTGGCCGTTTCTTCGCGGAACGTGCCGGCAAGGACATCGTCAACGGCGTCGAGAAGGGCGTCTGGCCGGCCGATCTCTGGAAGGAGATCGAGGAGATGGGCCTGCCGCTGATCGCCGTTCCGGAAGAGCAGGAAGGCGTCGGCGGCACGGTGGCCGACCTGGCGGCGCTGCTGCGCGTGGCCGGCGAGCATGCCGTTCCGGTGCCGCTGGCGGAAACCGCGCTTGCCAATCTCCTGGTCTCGCAGGCCGGCGGCAAGCCCGCCTCGGGCCCGTCGACACTGGCGCTCGGCAAGCTCTCGCTGCAGGGCAATCGCGTCTCCGGCAAGGTGATGCGCGTGCCGTTCGCGAGCGTCGCCGAACGTTTCGTCGCGATCGTCGATGCCGGCGGGAAGGCGACCCTCGTCGTCGTGCCGCGCGACGCCGTGAAGATCGAGGAGACGCCGAGCCATGCCGGCGAGCCATACGGCACGGTGACGTTCGACGGTGCGACGCCGGAATTCTCGGCCGCGTCGCCGATCGGTGCCGATCGCGCCGTCGAGCTGGCGGCGCTCGCCCGCTGCATGCAGATGGCCGGCGCCGCCGACAAGGTGCTCGTCACCGCGACGGAATACTGCAAGCAGCGCGTCCAGTTCGGCCGCCCGATCTCGACCTTCCAGGCGATCCAGCACATGCTGGCGGAGCTGGCCAGCTACGTCGCCGCCACCATTGCCTCCGCCGAGACGGCGGCCCGCGATGCCGACGAGGGCGGGCTTGCGGACGGTGGCAGCTTCTCGATCGCGGCGGCCAAGACGCAGTGCTCCGACTTTGCTCACCGCATTGCGGCGATCTCGCATCAGTCGATGGGCGCGATGGGCTTCACGCACGAGCACATCCTGCACCATTACACGCGCCGACTGTGGGTGTGGCGCCGCGATTTCGGCAGCGAGACCTTCTGGGGCGAGAAGATCGGGCAGGCCTATGCCAAGGCCGGTCCGGACGCCATGTGGCCGGCCCTTACCGAAAGCCGTTACGCCGCCTGACACGGCGGCCGGGCCCGACAGGGTCCGGTCGGCCAAGGCGAGGAGAAGAACCGGGCCGGTGCAGCAGCACGCGGCCCGGTTGTCGTTTGCGCCGCAACCCGGCGGTGCGGGCAACCATTTATCCGCCCGCCCATTTGCTCCGTGACTCGCAAAAGGAGGACCGGATGGCGGATCATGACAGGAGCCGGGGCCAGCAGGGCGAAGCGCACGGGCGCTACAGCGGCTCGGACCAGGGCGACGACCGGCGTCACGACGAGCGACGCGGCCATGGCGTGTATGGCTATGGCGCCGAGGAGGGGCCCGGCTACGATCGCGAGGATCGGCGCGCCGGTGGCCATTACGGTGCGCCGGGCACTGTCGATCGCGACGACGACCTCGCCAGCCCCGATCGATCCAGACCGTCCGATCGCTTCAACAGCGGTTACGGACGCCACCAGTATGACCGTGCCGAGCAGTCCTCCTCGGGCTATCGGGGCCGGGTCGAGCGGGGATACCGGGGTGCCGGCGGCTACAGTGCGCGCCTTCACGATCGCGGCCATGCGGATGAGGGCAGCGCCTATGCCGCCCAAACGGATCGGGGACCACATCGCGGCCGCGGACCGAAGGGGTATCGCCGGGCCGACAGCCGGATCCAGGAGGAGATCTGCGATATCCTTACCGACGATCCGCATCTCGACGCCACGAACATCGAGATCGCGGTGAAAGAGGGCGAGGTGACATTGTCCGGAACGGTCGAGACGCGCGCCGCACGACGCCATGCCGAGGAGCTGATCGAGGACTTATCGGGTGTCGGGCATGTGCAGAACAATCTCAGGGTTGCCCAAACGCAGAACTGATCCGCCGGATCGGAGTCTCGGCTGCTGACTTCCGCGAGTTATGCGATATATTCATATGAATATATCGAACCTCGTGGAGGCTCTCTTGCTGGGAAACCGTCGTAGATTCCTGTCGGCCCTCGCGGTCACCGCAATCGCCGTGGGTTCGCTGGGCCGGGCGGCACAGGCACAGGCACAGGCACAGGGCAGGGACGTGGTCATCCTTGCCGCCGCCAGCCTCAAGAACGCGCTCGACGAGGCGTCGGCCGCCTGGGACAAGCAGACCGGCAAGTCGACTAGGATTTCCTATGCTGCGAGTTCGGCGCTGGCCAGGCAGATCGAGGCCGGCGCACCCGCCGACATCTTCATCTCGGCCGACATTCCGTGGATGGACTATGTGGCTGAGCGCAAACTCATCAAACCGGCGAGCCGATCCGACTATCTAGGCAACCAGATCGTGCTGATCGCGGCCAGGGACTCGAAGATCGACCTCAAGATCGAGAAGGGCTTCGGTTTGCGCGCCGCCTTGGGCGACGGCCGCCTTGCCATGGGGAACGTGGATGCGGTGCCGGCCGGCAAATACGGCAAGGCGGCGCTGGAATCTCTCGGCGTATGGGCGTCGGTCGCCGACCGCGTCGCCCAGGCCGAGAACGTGCGCATGGCGCTCACGCTCGTCTCGCGCGGCGAGGCGCCGCTCGGGATCGTCTATCGCACCGATGCGGTGTCGGACCCGAACGTGAAGGTCGTGGGCGTGTTCCCCGATGGAACGCATCCGGCAATAGTCTATCCGATGGCGATCCTCGCCTCCTCGACCAATCCGGATGCGCAGGCTTTCGCCGACTATCTGAAGACGCCGGCCGCCAAGCCGTTCTTCGAGAAGCAGGGCTTCACTGTACTGAAGTAGACATCGAGGCGAGCAGCAGCGAGCGGCCGAGTTCCCCGGTCGCCGCTGCAGATCGGCGGCTGGAATCTCGATTGTCGTTCGCTCTCCGCTGCTCCGGAGCACGAAGAGCTGGATGGCATTGGCGTGGGACGCCAGTTCGCCGCTGATTTCAAGCGCCTGGCCGAAATCGACGATATCCGCCTGGTCCGCCATCAGTTGAGGGCGACCCGCCGCGTCGTGCCGTCCGATTCGACAAGGGAGGTGGCGAGACCGCCAGCGTCCTCGCGGGAGAGCGCGAACGAGACGCGGAAGCCGTCGGGCGTCGTCATCGTCAGGATCGTGCTGTCGCTGCCGGCCGCGGCCTCCAGCGAGTAACCTCCCATAGGATAGACGAGCTTGAGCGTGTCGTCGCGGTAGCGTGCCTTCAGCGCCATCTCGATGAGTTGGGGCAAGGTCATCAGCAGCGAGCGCAGGCAGTCGGTGGGCAGGACGAGGGACGCCGGGCGGCCGTCGGCATCCTCCAGTCCCAGCCGGAAGGAATCGCCCGACGGGTCGACCTGGCAGGTGGTGAGAGCCTTTCCGACGATCTCCATGGCAGGCACCCGTCATCGTGAACGACGATATATTCACTAAGATATAACGCAGCGTGAAGCAAGGAGGGGGCGGTCGCGGCGGAGGGATGAAGACCGGCAATTCCGGGAGTGTCGGGGCGGGGCTAATGCAGCAGGCGGGCGAGGGTGCGCAACTCGGGTGTCGAGGCGCCGTATGCCCGCCGCTCCATCTCCCGATAGAGACGCACGATGTCGTTCCCGGTCTCGGTCACGATGGTCCCGCCGCCGCCCCCGCCGCCGGTCTGCGCGATCACGACCGGCTCACGGAACATGCGATTCAGTTCGTCGACGAGAAGCCAGGCCTGGCGGTAGGACATCTCGAGCGCCCGGCCCGCAGCGGAGATCGAGCCGGTCTCGTTGATCAGCTCGAGGAGCCGGACCTTGCCCGGTCCTATCGACCGCTCGCCGCCGAAATCGATCCGCAGATGGAGAGAGGTCTTGTCGGCGGCCTTGGAGGCTGGCTTGGCTGGCGGGCGTCCCATGCGCGGATTATGAGGCGCGGACGCTCGCAAGGCCAGACGGCGCGGCGAGGCCGGCCATGAGATGGCGTGCAAGGTCCGCCGCCTGTAGCCGGATATCGGGTATGGCAACGATCTCGGTATATCGGCCGCGCGTCAACGGTCCGAGCGCGAACAGGCATGGCGACGGCTTGCCGTCGGTGCCGATCAGCGCCTCGTTGGGGCTGACATCGATGCCCTGGCCCAGGATGTCGCTGCGCAAGAGCCCGTCGGCCGCCATCTGGGCATGAAGGGGTAGCTTCCTGTCGACTTCGTTGCGCGGACCGCGGCAGTCCACGACGCGGTCGAAGACCAGATGCTCGGGCCCTCTAGCGCCGCGTCGCAGCAGGGTCACTTCGACCTTGTCGTCCAGCGCACGATCGACCTGGACGCGTCCGGACACGATGCGGAGCTGGCCGCGGGCACGGGCCGCGTCGACCACGGCGCCGATATGCGGTGCCACGCGATGACGGTGGATGTCCCACCATGTCCGAAGGTGGCGCAGGAAGCGCCGGCGCTCGCCGATGTCGAGCCCCTTCCAGAGGTCGTTGTTGTGCGGGCGCAGGAGTTGCATGAGGCCGGCCCAGCCGACTCCGCCGCGGACGCGCGCGCGGAAACGGGCAGTACGCTGCGACAACGGTCCCTCGTAGAGATCCGCCACGTCGAGTTCGGGCGTGGGGATCGGCGCCTCCGGATGGTGATGCGGCAGCAGCCCGCGTCGCGACAGGGCGGTGATGGGCCCGGCATGTCCGTGATCGAGCAGGGAGATCAGGACGTCGATCATGGTCAGGCTCGTGCCGATCAGCAGCACCGAGGCATCGCGCGGCAGCCCCGTCGTCGCATCTTCCCGCCACGGATTGCCGCGATAGGCGCGGGAGTCGGCCGAAGGCGGGCGATGGCCGGTGGCGAGCACGACGCGCCGCGCCTGCAGGGTGCCGATGCCCGCCATGTCGAGCGATGCACTGTTGTCGCCTTCGCGTATCGCCGTCACCTCGCCCCTGATCACGCGAAGGCGGCCATTGGAGAGCCGGATGCTGTCTGCGAGGAGGTCGGCCAGGTAGCGGCCGTAATCGGCGCGCGGCACGAAGTCGGTGGGGCCGAGCGGATGCCCGGTGCGCGACAGCCACTCCACGAAATGGTCCGGCTCGTCGGCGAGGGCGGTCATGTCGCTCGCCCTCACGTTCAGCAGGTGCTCGCGACATCGCGTGGAATAGGCGACGCCCAGGGCCGGCTGCTCGCTCCTGTCGATCAGCACGATGTCGGGATTGCCGTGGCGGACGAGCTGGGCGGCAAGCAGCACGCCGCTGGCGCCACCACCGACGATGGCGATGTCGGCGGGGCGAAGGGGGGAGGAGCCGGTCGTCATGTGGTTCAGGCCGCTTCGCGCGAAAGTGCGGCAGGATGGAACGGGAAGGCGGCGGTGCCGCGATCGGACCGGTGCGCGAGGCAGGCCGGTCCGCCGGGAGCGGGACAAGAACACGTCATCCCGCGAGTATGGAATCGCCGCGCCGGCTAGGCCAGCGATGCCGGCGCGGCGGTTCCGCTCAGGCGGCCTTGTAGCCGATGACCGCCTTGGTCTCGAGGAACTCCTCGAGGCCCCATTTTCCGTATTCCCGGCCATTGCCGGACTGCTTGTAGCCGCCGAAGGGCGCGGCGGTGTCGCCCACTGGGTAGTTCACGTGGACGTTGCCGGCACGCATTTGGGCGGCAACCTCGCGGGCGCGGTCCATATCCTTGCCCTGAACGTAGGCGGCCAGTCCGTAGATCGTGTCGTTGGCGAGACGGATCGCCTCTTCCTCGTCCTTGTACGGGAGGATGGCGATCACCGGCCCGAAGATCTCCTCGCGTGCGATCGTCATGTCGTTCGTGACATTGGCGAACACGGTCGGTCGCACGTAGAAGCCGCGGTTGAGATGCTCGGGCCGGCCCGGCCCGCCCGTGACGAGTTCGGCTCCCTCGTCGATGCCGGCCTGGATAAGGCGCTGGATCTTCTCGAACTGCGCGGCATTCACGACCGGTCCGAGCCTGGTATCGGCATTCCTCGGGTCGCCGACAACGAGCCGCTCGGCGGCCGCCTTGGCGATCGTCTTCGCTTCCTCGTGGCGGCCCTGCGGCACGAACATCCGGGTCGGCGCCGTGCAGGACTGCCCGGAATTGACCATCATGCCGTTGATGCCCTTGGTGACCGCCGTCTGGAAGTCGACGTCGGGCAGCAGGATGTTGGCCGACTTGCCACCCAGCTCCTGTGCGACGCGCTTCACCGTGAGGGCCGAGACCTGGGCGACGCGGATGCCGGCACGGGTCGATCCGGTGAAGGACATCATGTCGATGCCCGGATGCGCAGACATGGCCTCGCCGACCACAGCGCCGGTTCCCTGCACCATGTTGTAGACGCCTGCCGGAACGCCGGCGGCGTGCATGATCTCGGTCCAGATGATGGCATCGACCGGCGCTTCCTCCGACGGCTTCAGGACCATCGTGCAGCCCGCGGCGAGGGCGGGCAGGACCTTGCAGGCGATCTGGTTGATCGGCCAGTTCCAGGGCGTGATGAGGCCGCAGACCCCGATCGGCTCGCGGGCGATCAGGGTGGTCCCCTCGACCGTCTCGAAGGGATAGGTCTCCAGCACGGAGATCATCCGTTCGAGATGCGCGATGCCGCGGCCGGCCTGGATTTCGCGGGCGAAGGCCTGAGGGGCGCCCATTTCCTGCGAGATGGCATCGCCGATGTCGTTCCGCCGCTTGTGGTACTCGGCCAGGATCCCGCGCAGCAGGTCGAGGCGCTCCTTGCGTGTCGAGCGGCCGTAGGTGGCGAACGCCCTGCGGGCTGCCGCGACGGCACGGTCCACGTCCGCGGCGCTGCCGACGGCGATCTGCGTGTAGGCCTCCTCGGTCGAGGGATCGATGACATCCAGCAGGTCGAGCTTCTGCGGATCGACCCAATTGCCATCGATATAGAACTGCTTCTCGTGCGCCATGGCGGCTTCTCCCTGAGGGTGTCGGGTATGCGTTATGCTAGCATGGATATAACGAAGCGGAAGAGACCGTATCTTCCGGTGGCTGCCATGCATGGAGAAGGGCGCCCGGCGCGGCGGGCGAGGGATCATTCGGGCTCGATGCCCGCGATCTTCATCATCTCGCGATAGAGCGCGATCTCGGCGAGCTGGATCTCGCGCATCTGCTCGGGCGTGGAGGGGGCGATCTCGGAGCCACCTTGCGCCTGGCGTTCGACATACGCGGGATCGGTAATGGATTTCAGGATCGCCTCGCGCAGGCGCGTCGCGACCGGCTGGGGCACGCCGCGTGGCAGCAACACGCCCGTCCAGGTCATCAACTCGAAATCGGGAATCCCCTGCTCGACGAGCGTGGGGATATCCGGGGTCAGCTTGTAGCGTTCGCGGCTGCCGACGCCCAGGCAGCGGACCGTGCCGGCCTTGACCTGCGGCAGGCTGGTGACGGGATCGGCGAAGCACATCTGCACGTGGCCCGCCATCGTGTCCTGCAGGGCGGCAGGGGTGCTCTTGTAGGGCACGTGCGTCATGTCGATGCCAGCCTTGGCCTTGAGCAATTCTCCGGAGATGCGCGTCGAGGCGCTGCCGGAGCCGAAATTGATCTTGCCGGGCTGGGCCTTGCAGAGGGCGACGAATTCCCGCGCCGTCTTCGCCGGCACCTTGTCGTTCACGATCATGAAGACGGGGGCCCGGCCAATGATCGTCACCGGATCGAAATCCCGGATCGGATCGTAGGGCAGGGACTTCATCATCGCGACGTTCGAGGCCGCCGCTGTGTTGGAGCAGACGAAGATCGTCTGGCCGTCCGGCTTCGCCTTGGCGGCGACGTCGGCAGCGATCGCGCCGTTGGCGCCGGGCTTGTTCTCGACGACGGCCGGCACGCCGAAGGCCCGATTTAGCCCTTCGGCGACATTGCGTGCACTCTGGTCGGTCGCCGAACCGGGACCGAACGGGACGATGATGCGGATCGGGCCGTTCGGAAAACCGTCCGCCCGCGCCGCGCCCGCGAAAGACAGGGCTGCGGCGGAAGCGATCAGGGCCCGGCGGCGCATGGCGAGATGCCTACCGGCGCCACCAGCCCCGCTTGGGCTTCTCGGGCGGCGCCTCGATGACCGGCACCGCCGGCACGACCGGCGGCTCTGGTTGCGGAGCCGACGCCACGACAGGCGGGTCCGGCATCGGCAGCGGCGGGGCCGCCACGGCTGCCGTCGCCGGAGCAGACGCTTCGGCATCGACGGGCGGGCTCGCGGCAAACGACGCTGCCGCGACCGGCATCTCTACCGACGGCGCGCTTTCCAGCGGCACGGCGGGCGCCGTCGGCGCGGACGAATCGTGGTCGTGCGACGGATGGGTCGCGGTGTCGGATGCCGCCGGGGCCTGGCCGTCGGCACCGTTCATTGCCGGCGTGGCAGGCTCCGCTTCGTGCTCGATACCGGCCTCTCCGGCTTCGCTCTGCAAGCCTTCGCCGTTTTCGGCCTCGCCGTTCTCCCGGCGCCGGCGCCGTCCACCGCGCCGGCCACGCCGGCGGCGACGGTCGCCTCGATCTTCCCCGTCGGCACCCTCGGTGTCGCCGGCGGCCTGCTCGTCCTTCGAATCGTCACCTTCGGCATCGGCGTCGCGCACGGTGGGGGCGGCGGAGTCTGCGTTGTCACCTTCTGCGGGCGAGGCGCCGTTCTCGTCGGTGGCGGTCTGCGGGCGATCCTCGCCCTCGCCGTCGGTCTCGTCGCGACGGCCTCCACGCCGGCGACGCCGGCGGCGGCGGCGGCCGCGGCCGTCGGCATCCTCTTCGCCACGCTCTTCGCCGTTGCGCGCCTCGCTATCGCGGCTCTCGGCGCCTTCGCTTTCCTCGGCGGGGTCGTGTTCGCCCGAAACCTCTTCGTAGCTGGCCCGCGCAAGTTCCGGAGGCCGCTCGCCACGCTCGTCGCGACGCGGACGGAGACGCTCGATCTCGCAATCGGCGGCATTCAGCTCGTCGTCGGCCTCCACGGTGACGTGGAAATTGTAACGTGCCTCGACCTCGGAGAGGGTGCGGCGCTTCTGGTTGAGCAGGTAGAGCGCCACCGTCGGCGGCACGCTGACCACGATCTCGCTGGCGCGACGGCGGACGCCTTCCTCCTCGATCGCGCGCAACGCATGGAGCGCGGCGGACTCGATGGAGCGGACGCGGCCGGTGCCGGCGCAATGAGGGCAGGTTTCGGTCGAATGCTCGATGAGCGACGGGCGCAGGCGCTGTCGCGACATCTCGAGCAGGCCGAAGGCGGAGATGCGGCCGATCTGGATGCGCGCGCGGTCGTTGCGCATCGCGTCCTTCATCTTGTGCTCGACCTGGCGCTGGTGGCGCGTCTCCTCCATGTCGATGAAGTCGACGACGATCAGGCCGGCGAGGTCGCGCAGGCGGACCTGCCGGGCGATCTCCTCGGCCGCCTCGATGTTGGTCCGGACCGCGGTCTCCTCGATGTTGCGCTCCTTGGTGGAGCGGCCCGAGTTGACGTCGATGGCGACCAGCGCCTCGGTCGGGTTGATCACGATGTAGCCGCCCGAGCGAAGCTGCACGGTCGGCGAGTGCATCGCGTCGAACTGACTCTCCACCTGGTAGCGATGGAAGAGGGGGATCGGGTCGTTGTAGAGCTCGACCTTGTTGGCCTGGTGCGGCACCAGCTGCCGCATGAATTCCGAGGCCCCCTGGAAGCCGGCTTCGCCCTCGACGAGGACCTGCGCGATGTCGGTGTCGTAGACATCGCGCAACGAACGCTTGATGAGATCGCCTTCCTCGTAGATCAGCGCCGGCGCCGTCGAGCGCATGGTGATCTCGCGGATCGAATCCCAGAGGCGGGACAGGTATTCGTAGTCGCGCTTGATGTCGATCGTGCTGCGCTCGAGCCCGGCGGTGCGCAGGATCACGCCCATGCCCTGTGGCACGTCGAGCTCGCTGAGGATCTCCTTCATCCGCTTGCGGTCCGCGGGATTGGAGATCTTGCGGCTGATGCCGCCGCCGCGACCGGCGTTCGGCATGAGGACGCAGTAGCGGCCGGCGAGGGAAAGATAGGTGGTCAGCGCCGCGCCCTTGTTGCCGCGCTCTTCCTTGACGACCTGCACCAGCAGGATCTGCCGGCGCTTGATGACTTCCTGGATCTTGTACTGGCGGGCCGGCGAACGGCGACGGCGCTCGCGCGTCTCGCGCTCCTCGACGACCTCGTCGCCGCCCAGCGTCTCGACCACGACATCCGGTTGGGGCGCTTCGGCGGGGTCGGCTGCAACCTGCGCGTCGGAGGAGGCTTCGGCGGAAGCAGCCTCTTCGGCACCCGGCAGCGGCGTCTCTCCGGAGTCGGCATCGACGGCGGGGCCATCGAGCCGGTCGGCCGGGATGGCGGCGGCCTGACGATCTTCTTTGCTGCTTTCCGTCGCGTCTGCCTGCACCGGCGCCGGCGCCTCGGCCGGGACGGGCGTTTCGGCGGCGGCAGGCTCGGCGGCCGCTTCGGCGGTCACCTCGACCGGCGCGATGGCCGGCGGCGGCTCGACAGCGTCGGCGGCGGTCTGCGCGACCGGCGGCAGTTCGGCCTCGACGGGAGGCGGCTCGCTCGAGGTGGCTGCCGGATCGGCTGCCGGGAGGGTCGCAGGCTCGTCGGCCTGGGCCCTGACGTCCTCGCGCGCTTCCTCGATGTCGGTCCGGTCGACCTTGTCGGTGTGCGCCGGCTCGTCGTCGTACGCTTCGGCGTGATAACGCTGCTGCTCGGCGATCAGCCTTTCGCGATCGGCGACCGGGATCTGGTAGTAGTCCGGGTGGATTTCGGAAAAGGCCAGGAAGCCGTGGCGATTGCCGCCATATTCCACGAAGGCCGCCTGCAGGGACGGCTCGATGCGGATGACCTTGGCCAGATAGATGTTGCCCTTGAGGGGCTTGCGGGTGGCCGTCTCGAAATCGAATTCTTCCAGTCTTGTTCCATCGACGACGACGACCCGGGTCTCTTCCGGGTGACTCGCATCGATGAGCATGCGCCGCGCCATGGGCTCGCTCCTGAGGCGTTGGGTCCCAACCGGCGCGAGCGACCGGCGGCCATGCCGCCTCCCTGGTGCGAGGGGGACGGCGCGTCATCGACCCGTCGAACGACCAACCTGGCCAAGACGGGGAAGCTCCGCGCCGCCGGACCACAACAGGGTCCTGCCAGCCTCGAGTTCCTGATAGCCACCGCCTGTCTGACAATCCCGACTAGGTCCTTGAGGCACCCTGATTTCTCGAAGGGCGCCAGCCCGGACCGGCCCGGAGACTGCCGTCGGAGCACGGACACCTCCGAAGAGGGGCGCTACGAACGACGGCGACTGCTCGCGGAACGCAACATAAGGGGTTGAAATGAGGGCGACAATCAAAACATTGCGTGTTCTGAAATCTACGCCATAACTTATTGAAAATACTTGAAATTATGTGATTTCCTCTGTATTCGGTTTAACATATTCGAAAGTCCATTCGTTCTTTCTCTCATTTTTGGCGTCAGCCATGTCCGACTTCCGTCGCCGCAATCTGCTCGCCCTGCTGGCCGGCTCGAGCGTCTTCACGCTCGGGGCGGGCAGCGCTTGGGCGACGCCGGCCAAGCGCCGGGCGATGTCGCGACCCAACGATGCGGCGCCTGCGCAGGCCCCTGCCGCAGCGCCTTCCGCACCTTCTAAGGTCGCGCCGAAATCAGCCCCCAAGGCGACACCGGCGGTCAAACCGAAGCTGATCGTCCTCGATCCCGGACATGGCGGACGCGATCCCGGGGCGCACGGCCGGCGCGGCACCTGGGAGAAGAACGTGGTGCTGGCCGTCGCGCGCGAGCTCCAGCGCGAACTGCTGGCGACCCGGCGCTACCGCGTGATGCTGACCCGCACGGGCGACACCTATGTCGCGCTGCGCGAGCGGGTGGCGCGGGCTCAGGCGGCGAAGGCCGACCTCTTTCTTTCGATCCATGCCGATTCGCATTCCGATTCCGACGTCCGCGGCGCCTCCGTCTACACGCTTTCCGAGTCGGCTTCGGATCGCGAGGCGGCGGCCCTGGCGGCGCGCGAAAACCGCGCCGATGCCACGGGCCTTGGCCTGAAATTCTCGGACGTGCCCGACAACGTGGCGCAGACGCTGGTCGCCATGAGCCAGCGCGGCACGGTCAACGAGTCCCGGCGGCTGGCGGAGACCGTCGTGGCGACGTTCGCCCGCAACGGCATCCGCCTTCTGCCCAGAACCCATCGCCAGGCCGGCTTTGCCGTGCTGACCTCTCCGGAAATCCCCGCGGCGCTGGTCGAGATGGGTTATCTCTCCAACCCGCAGGACGAGAAGCTGCTGACGATCCGGCAGCACCAGCTGGGGCTGGCACGGGCCATGCGGGCATCGATAGACGCCTATTTTGGGGCAGGGAGCGCCACAAGAAAGGCGTAACCTATGGCCATTCTGTACGTTGCTGCCCGGAGAGGCGCCGCGTAGAAGATGAAAGTGCTCAATCTGATCAAGATATCGCTGGCTTTCGCCACGGCAGCCGTCGTGGTGGGGACAGCAACCGTCGCCGCCCTGTTCTGGCATTTCAGCCACGGGCTTCCCGACCACAAGCAGCTTGCGGACTACCAGCCGGCCACGACGTCGCGTCTCTACGCGGCCGACGGCAAGCTGCTGGCGGAATATGCGCGCGAACGGCGCGTGTTCGTTCCGGTCGCGGCCATGCCCAAGCGCGTGGTGGAGGCGTTCGTCGCTGCCGAGGACCAGCGCTTCTTCACCCATCCGGGCATCGACGTGATCGGCGTCCTGCGCGCCGCGGTCGCCAACATCGCAAATCCGGGCCGCCGGCCGGAAGGTGCGTCCGGCATCACCCAGCAGGTCGCCAAGAACTTCCTGCTGAGCAACCAGGCGACGCTGGCCCGCAAGGTCCGCGAGGCCATCCTGGCGTTCCGCATCGAGGAAACCTACTCGAAGGAGCGTATCCTCGAGCTGTATCTCAACGAGATTTATCTCGGCGGCGGCAATTACGGCGTGGCCCAGGCAGCGCTGAACTATTTCGACCACTCGCTCGACGAGCTGACGCTGGGCGAGATCGCCTATCTGGCGGCGCTGCCGAAGGCGCCGAACCGCTACCATCTCGTCCGCAACGAGAAAGAGGCCTATGCGCGGCGCGACTACGTGCTGAACCGCATGGCGGAGGATGGCTACATTACCGCGGCCGAGGCCCAGGCGGCCAAGGCCGAGAAGCTCCAGTACCGTCGCCGCAGCACCACCGAGGTCGCGACCGCGGACTTCTTCGCCGAGGAAGTGCGTCGCAACCTGATGGCGGCTTATGGCGAGAAGGGCCTCTACGAAGGCGGCCTGACCGTCAGCACGACGCTCGATCCCGCGATCCAGCGCGTGGCCGACGAGGCCCTGCGCGATGGCCTGATGGCCTACGACCGCCGCCATGGCTGGCGTGGTCCTCATGCCAAGATCGCGGACATGACGGCGTGGGAGGAGGAGTTCGCCCGCATCGCCCAGCGGCGCCCGCTCCATGGTCCTGCCACCTGGCAGCTCGCCGTCGTCAGCAAGGTCGAGCCGCAGCAGGTCCAGATCGTCGGCCTGCCCAACGAGGGCGAGGGGACGATCCCGTTCGCCGAGATGAGTTGGGCACGCCCGACCGCCCACAACCAGACGCTGGGCGCCTCGCCGCGCAGCCCTCGCGACGTCGTGTCGGTCGGCGACGTGATCGTCGTCGAGAAGGTCGAGAAGCCGGCCGGCGCCAACGCCAAGCCCTATCCGCGCAACACCTATGCCCTCCGCCAGGTCCCGAACGTCGAGGGCGGCGTGGTGGTGATGGACACCCAGGCGGGGCGCATCCTCGCGATGTCGGGCGGCTGGAGCTACGGCCGCAGCCAGTTCAATCGCGCGGTCCAGGCTGCCCGCCAGCCGGGTTCGGCGTTCAAGCCGTTCGTCTATCTCGCGGCGATGGATGCGGGTTTCACGCCGGCCTCGATCGTGCTGGACGCGCCGTTCGTGTATGACCCCGGCTACGGCCAGCCGCTGTGGACGCCCAAGAACTACGGCGGCGATACGCTGGGACCGACCACGGTCCGGCGCGGCCTCGAGCTGTCGCGCAACCTGATGACCGTCCGCATGGCCCAGCAGGTCGGGATGAAGCGGGTGGTCGACGTGGCCAAGGAGTTCGGCGTCACCGAGAACATGGGCGCCTACCTGCCGATGGCTCTGGGGGCCGGCGAAACCACGCTGCTGCGCATGACCATGGCGTACGCCATGCTGGCGAACGGCGCGCTCGAGATCACACCGTCGCTGGTCGACCGCGTTCAGGATCGCAACGGCCGCACCATCTACCGGCACGAGCCGCGTACCTGCAGCGGCTGCGGCGATGCGGCCGCCGCGGGCACGCCGCGCGCGCCGGAGCTCGTCGATCCGCGCAAGCCGTTCCACGACCCCGCGTCGGTCTACCAGGTCGTGAGCATGATGCAGGGCGTCACGGTGCGCGGGACGGCGGGACGTCTGGCGGCGCTCGGCCGCCCGATCGCCGGCAAGACGGGCACCACGAACGACAGCCACGACAACTGGTTCCTCGGCTCGACGCCCGACATCACCATCGGCATCTATATCGGCTTCGACGAGCCCCGGACCCTGGGCTCGCAGGAGACGGGCGGCGGCAATGCCGTGCCGATCTACGAGCAGATCGCCAAGCAGATCTTCAAGGACAAGCCGCCGACGCCGTTCCGCGTGCCGCCGGGCCTGCGCATGGTCCGCTTCAGCTACGAGGGCGGCACGATCGACGAGGTCTTCAAGCCGGGCACCGAACCGGGCTCCGAAGGGTTCAATGCGACGATGCTTGACGGATCGGCCCCTTACTCGGCTATAGACCCGACCTTCGGCGGCCCGCAGCAGGCGGGCAGCCCCCAGCGGCCGGGCCTCTCGGGCACGGGCGAAACCTACTAGTTCCTTCCGCGCGATCTGCGCCGGAAGGCCCAGGCCTCCCGGGCGGCAGGGGGGCGGCGCGGGACGCGCCGGACGGAAGCGGCTTCGACAGCCGGCATGCCATCGGACGCTCCCGCGGAATGCCCTGTCCCGCCGGACAGGGCCCAGCGAGACGGAGTCGAGATGCGCGCGGAAGCCCAGGCGATGGTCACCCAGATCGAGGAGTCGCTCGAACTCCTGAGGAGGCGTCTTTGACTACGACCGTGCGGTCGTACGTCTGGACGAGCTGAACGCGCGGGCCGAGGACCCGTCCCTCTGGAACGACCAGAAGGAAGCGCAGGCCGTGATGAAGGAGCGCACCCGGCTCGAGGGGGCGATCGCGACCATCAAGCGGCTGCGCGCGGCGATCGACGACAATGTCGGCCTGATCGAGATGGCCGAGGCCGAGAAAGACGAATCCATGATCGCCGATGCCGAGAAGGCGTTGGGCGAGGCGCGTGCCGAGGCCGCCAAGGCCAGGCTCGAAACGCTGCTCTCGGGCGAGGCCGATCCCAACAACGCCTATGTCGAGATCAATGCCGGGGCAGGCGGCACGGAGGCCCAGGACTGGGCCGAGATGCTGGCGCGCATGTACACGCGCTGGGCCGAGCGCCGCGGCTTCAAGGTCTCCTGGCTGGAAGAAAGCGCGGGCGAGGAGGCTGGCATCAAATCCTGCGCCTTCAAGGTCGAGGGGCCGAACGCCTATGGCTGGCTGAAGACGGAATCAGGCGTCCATCGCCTGGTCCGAATCAGCCCGTTCGACGGCAACGCGCGCCGCCAGACGAGCTTCGCGTCGGTGTGGGTCTATCCCGAGGTCGACGACAACATCGAGATCGAGATCCTCGACAAGGATATCCGTGTCGACACCTACCGGGCGTCGGGTGCCGGCGGGCAGCACGTCAACAAGACCGATTCGGCCGTCCGCATCACGCACATCCCGTCGGGCATCGCCGTCGCCGTGCAGCAGGAACGCAGCCAGCATCAGAACCGCGCCAAGGCGATGCAGATGTTGAAGGCGCGCCTCTACGAGGTGGAGCTGCAGAAGCGCGAGGCCGAGCGTCTCGCCGCCGAGGCCAGCAAGACCGACATCGGCTGGGGCCACCAGATCCGCTCCTACGTGCTGCAGCCCTATCAGATGGTGAAGGACCTGCGCACGAACGTCGAACGCTCCGACCCGCAGAAGGTGCTGGACGGCGATCTCGACGAGTTCATGGCCGCGTCGCTGGCCGCCCGCGTCGGCGAAGGCGAGGGCAAGGACGCGGCGTAGCGGGGCCGCCCGCCGGCGGCCCGCGCCACGAGGCGCGTTTCACGGGGCTCAGCGCGGGGCGCTGAGCTTGTAGGAGGCCTGCAGGAACACGCCGTAACGCTGCGTCTCGATGTCGAACAGGTTGCTCGTATCGGTGGTCTGGTAGGCGGTGTTGGTCCACATCGCCCAGAAGCGCCCGCCGACGCCGACGCTGAACTGGTCGGTGACGGCGTAGGACAGGATCACCTCGGCCTGTACGCCCTGGCCGTTGCCGACGACCGGGAACAGCACGGCGCGGAGCTGGTGGGTATCGAGCCCGCCATAGCTCACGTACGGAAGCCAGGCGAGATCGCCGGCAAGTTTCAGCCTGTCCCAGACGACCGCTTCGGCATTCACGCCGACTCGGACCGAGCGCCAGATGTCGCTCTGGCTGATGGTCGGCGTGGTCGGCGGCACGTTCGGCGTGCAGACGACCGCGGACGGGGCCTGCAACTGGGCGCACCCGGTCGCCTGCATGTAGGATTGATACATGTTGTAGCCGGCGAACACGCCGACCTTGTGGTCCGCCTTGCGCATGACATTCACGCCGAGATCGACCGTGAAATAGCTGAACCCGCCCGAGACGTCCGACTTGGTGATCTCGTAGGCGTTCGGGGTGGCGGCGAAGGACAGGCCCCAATCCTCGTCGTACATCTTGCCGCCGGACAGGCCGCCGGTGCCGATCAGGCCTTTCACGAAGATGTTCACCGGCGTGTCGACGCGGGCGTAAACCTCACCGGAATTGCCGGTCAGGTTGTTGTAGGGCAGGCGCGACAGCAGGACGCCGGGCACCGTGCCATTACCCGTCTGGAACTTGCCCGAGCTGTACCAGTAGCGGGCGCCGACATCGAACTCCCAGCCGGCCCTCCAGCCATCGTCCGTCGTGTCCCGCTCCGTCTCGCGGGCGGCGGCGCCGAACCTGTAGTTGAGGCCAAGCTTGGCGAAGTGGAAATTCTGCGTGACGTTGGTGCTGCCGGGAGAGCCGAGGTTGTTGACCCAGCCTTCGGAATTCACGTCCGTGGTCGCCGGGGTCGGGAGGCTGATGCCACTGAAATGCATGTAGTCGTATTGCATCTTCAGCGACCAGCGCGAGGTCAAGGCGTATTCGACGCCGGCGCCTATGGTCGGTCCCCAGGCGCTGACGCTGCCGCCCGTAGCGGCGGGCTGGTCGGCGCTATCTGTCAGGAAGATGCCGGCATCCGTCCAATCCTGCTGCTGCGTGGGCACGCTGTTGGGATTGACGTTCACGTCGGCGCGCATCCAGGCGACGCCGGCGCGGCCGAAGATCATGGTGCGGCCATGGGGCTCGGTCAGGAAGCCGACGCGGCCGGTGAAGGTGGCGAGTTCGCGCGGCGTCACCTTGCAGTTGGAGCCGATGACGTTGATCGTTGATTGCAGGCAGGTGTTGCCGGACGTGGACGATAGCCACGATTTGTCGGCCTCGACGCCAAGGACCCAGCGCGGCGAGACCTGCTGGTTGTAGCCGGCCTGGAAGCCGGCGAGGAAACCCGGGGTGGTGACGCTGCCGCCGAACAGGGGCGGGCCGATCGGGTCGGAGAAGTTGGTCACGCCCGTGAAGGCGCCGGCATGGGCGCCGAGATAGAAGCCCGTCCAGTCCCAGCCGGGCGGGTCGGCGGCGAAGGCCGGCAGGGGAGCGAGTGCCAGAGCTGCGGCGGTCAGGCGTAACCGGATCGTCACTTCGTGTTCTCCCCTTGATTGATTGCGGCGTCATAGCAGGTTTTGACTGCAAATTGTTGGCTGCGGCCCTGAGCGCGTGGACACGTCGCAGGTCCTGCGTGTATCGCGTTCCGCACGGCAGAGAGGAACGATATGTGGTTCGTGTTCGAGGCTGAGTACGAGATCAACGAGCATCGGCGGGCCGACTGGAACCGCCCGGTTCGCGAGACCATCGTCTGGCATGGCCCCTTCGCGACCCAGAAGGAAGCCGACGAGACAGCGCTGGCCCGCATGTGGGCGCGCATCGACAGCTACAATCACAAAGCTCGCGTCATCGACCTGACGGTGCGCGACTGACCCTCGGCGCCGATAGCGCCGTTCGCGGCAGTGGGGGCCGCCCACTAGGGAGTCCGACGCCGTGAGCATGGCGCACACGACCTTCGACAGGCTCGCGGCCCGCCTCAGGGCGTTGCAGGCAAAGACCGTGGCCAACGGCTGCACGGAGGGCGAGGCGCTCGCCGCCGCGGAGAAAGTCGCCGAACTTCTCGAGCGCCATGACCTCTCGCTCGACGACCTCCAGGTCAGGCAGGCCGAGTGCGTCCGCCGATCCTACGACATGCCGCGCAAGAGGCGGCTGCCGCTGGACGAATGCGCCGGGGCGGTGGCGATCTTCTGCAACTGCCGGACCTGGCGGGAGAAGGATCGCGACGGGACGGTGCATTTCGTGTTCTTCGGCCTGCCGTCTGATGCCGAGGCGGCGCAGGCACTCATGGACGTTGTGGAAACGGCGATCCGCTCCGAGCTTGGGCGCTACAAGCGCTCGGCGGAGTACCAGTCCTTCCGGCATCAGGAGCGTCATCTCGCGAATGGTTCGTTTGCGCTTGGCATGGCGGCGTCGCTCGCCGACCGGCTGGTCGCGATGAAGGAGGAGCGGGAAGCGCGGTCCGCCGGCGAGCGGCGCGGCATCGTCGTGCTCAAGGCCGCGGTCGTGGAGAGCGAGTTCGATCGGCTCGGTCTCGAATTGCGTACGGTGGAAGCACCGCGACGCCTAATTTCACCGGAAGCCTACGATGCCGGCGAATCGGCCGCGGACACCGTTCCGATTGCGCCCGTCAAGCCGGCGGGACGGAATCGAGCCTGATCGCGACGAGCGTCGCGTGCCGTTCATCGAACCGTCATGCTGCTCACGCCATTGATACAATGCACCTGTTGCCGGCTTTGCGCATGGCTACCTACGCTGCGGGCCCAGCGTACCCGGGGGAATTCATGGGTCGGTGCTTATGGGGAGCAGGGTTGGCGGCCGTCCTGGCTGCGTTGCCGACACTTGCCTTCTCGGCCGATATCGTCGTCAAGCAGCGTCCGGAAGCGGAGCGAAATTTCCGTCTTTCGTCTGCATTTGGACCGTCGGGCAAGTCCGACATGTCGGGAAGATCCGACACCGGCACGGTGATCCGCCTGACGGGGCCCCTGCGTCATGGCGATGCCGATGCCATGAAGGGGCTGCTCGCAGACCTCACGGCGCCTTCCGAGGGAAAGAGCATCGCCCTGGTCGAACTGAGCAGCCTGGGCGGCGACCTCACCGAAGGACTGAAGCTTGGTTACCTGTTCCGCGACCTGCGTGTCGCGACCGTGGTACGCCGCGGCGACGTCTGCTTCTCCGCCTGCGCGCTGGCGTTCGTGGGCGGGACGGCCGCTCAGAAAGGGCGCGAGCGCATCGCCGCGCAACAGTTGGAGATCGGCGGAAAGGTCGCCTTCCATTCCTTCTACCTGAATGCCGCTTCGGGGGAGGCGCCCACCCTCGACGATCCCGTGCGTAGCCGCCGCCAGGGATTCGCGGAGGCGCAGGCGGCCACCGCGCTCATGGTCCGCTATGCCGCCGATCTCGGAATCGATTCCCGTTTCCTGGCCTCGGTGATGGTGCGGCCGCCGGAGGAGATGAGCTACGTCGTTACCGCATCCGATTTCCTGGCTCTCGGCGTGTGTCCGATCGGGCTCGGGCTTCCGGCGAAGAGCCTCGCCGAGCAGGCGATGGCCGTTTGCGCGAACTCGGTCGGAGATACCGGCAGGGTCTTGCCTGGCGGCACCGAGCAATTGCCACCCCTGCATGCAAAACGACAGTTGCTCGAGCTGGTGCAGGAGAACATGGCGACGCAGAAGACGACGGGCGTGCTGTTCGACCAGTTCGCGTCCTATTCGGTGATGCGGGTCGAGCGTTCGCTCGACGGCCTGTATGCGGACCTGCGTGCCGTGGGCGTGCGCCTTCCGGAACTCGTGGGGCCGGTGTTCCGGGTGAGCGGCCAGCGCCGCAACGGAGAGCCGATGCAGTGCTTCGTCAGCCTGTCCACGCAGGAACCCGACCGCTATTCCGTTTCCATCCTGGAAAGAGCCGAATGGGTCGCTCCGGACCGCTCGGCCCCACGTAACTGCCGCGGCCTTTTTCGCCACGACGCCGATTCCGTCATCAACCCGCTCACGGCGCCTTCGCGATCCTCTCGCGAGCCGGCCCTATCGGGATCGACGCCAGGCGCGGGCACGCGAGAAGCGGGAGCAGGAGTGGTCCAGAGCTCGAAATGATCGCGCGGGCGCGACTTATCAGGATGCGTGTTCTCTTTCGATCCTGGCCGTCGAGATCCGGGAGATAAGCCAGCTCGCGTACCACTGCATCGCCCACGGGATGGGCACGATGAAGGCACAGAGGACGATCAGCACGAGCGTATGCCCAAGCACGGCGAGGCCCGTCGCCTCGAAGCGGAAAACATGCGTGCCGGTAATGCGGCTGCAGATCCACTCCAGGAACGCCTTCAGGATCCAGGCCCAGCCGATGACCGTGACGAGGGAGAGGATCAGGAGCAGGTGCCATCCGGCATAGGCGAGAACGCTCCCGGTGAAGGCGATACGCAGCGAGCCATCTTCCGCTTCCAGTCGCGCGCAGATCCAGCGCAACACCAGGCCCAACAGTACCCACGTCAGGAGCGTCGCCGTCAGCCTCACCAGACCGTTCGGGACCTGTTGCACCCATGTAGGCAGCCCGATGCCCGCCACCACCGGCCAGATTTCTCCGGGCCGGCCGGTGAAGCGCAGGGCGGATCCGCCTGGAAGCGCGACGTGGCTTGCCACGAAGCGGTAGAAGTTCGTCGTTGTCCAGGGCGAGGGAACGATCAGGACCTGGCCCACGACCATCAGCAGCCAGCGGCCGAACAGGCCCCATACCGGAAGGGATGGGACGAGGGCGTTGTAGCCTGCGGCAGGAAGCGGGGGGAAGAGGGGGCATCCGGAACTCCAACGAATGATACGGGGCAATCGGGGTCCGCCGAGAATTTGTCCGGAATGGATCATTTGCGCCAGATAGTGCATTCATACGGTTCACAATCGGCGGCAGAATAGGACCATGGACCAGGCAAACCTCCTGCAGCTTTTCATCGAACAGCTGCCCGACCATGCGATCTTTCTCCTCGATATCGACGGCAAGATCCTCAGCTGGAACGAGGGAGCGCGGAATCTCCTCGGATACCAGCCGAGCGAAGTGATCGGGCGCGAATATGCCAGTCTTTTCAGCCCCGACGCCGCAGGTGTCGGCCGGCCCGCCGCCTTGCTGCTGTCTGCGCGCGAAGGCAGGCAGCAGGACGAGGGCCAGCACCGCCACAGAAACGGCAGCCTCCTGGAGACAAATTGCGTACTTCTGCCGCTCAAGGACGCGGAGGGCACGCTGTACGGTTTCGGCTGCGCGATGCAGGAACGGTCTGCGGACGGCATGGGAACGGGGCAGAACAGCGTCGTGCCGCTGCGACGCGAAACGATCCTCGTCGTCGACGACGACGAGCAGGTCAGGGCCGTGAGCGTCGGCCAGCTCGAACGGCTTGGCTACAACGTGCTGCAGGCGGCGAACGGCCCGGAGGCGCTCCAGGTCCTCGATGCCAACAGCTCGGTCGACATGCTGTTCACCGATGTCGTGATGCCGGGCGGCATGAATGGCGGGGCGCTCGCCCGCGAGGCGAGGCGCCTTCGTCCGGAACTCAAGGTACTCTTCACGTCGGGCTATTTCGCGGAGGCCTTGCTGCGCGACGGCAGGCTGGAGCCGGGCTTCGCGCTTCTCGTGAAACCCTACGGACGCCACGAGCTTTCCCGCAAGGTCCGGGAGGTCCTGCGCGCACCCGCCTGACGCGCGGCGCTCCGTGCGCTAGAAAGGCGGCATGAAGACCAAGCTCCTCGGCCGTACCGGCATCTCCGTTTCGCAACTCTGTTTCGGCACCATGTCGTTCGGCGGCGATGCCGACGAGACGATGTCGGCGGCGATGTACAAGGCGTGCCGGGATGCCGGCATCAACTTCTTCGACAGTGCCAACGAATACAACAAGGGACGGTCGGAGGAGATCCTGGGCCGGCTGGCCAAGGGCCATCGCGACGATCTCGTGATCGCCACCAAGTGCTTCAACAAGACCGGTCCCGACGTGAACGCAGGCGGCGCCAACCGGCGCCATGTCGTGCAGGCCGTCGAGGCGAGCCTGCGGCGGTTGCAGACCGACCGCGTGGACATCCTCTTCCTCCATCGCTTCGACCAGGTGACGCCGATCGACGAGATGATGCGCGCGCTGGAGGACATGGTGCGCGCAGGCAAGGTCATCTATCCGGCAGTCTCCAACTGGTCGGCGTGGCAGACCCAGCGCGCGGTCGATATCCAGGAACGCATGGGCTGGTCGCGGCTCCAGGCAATCCAGCCGATGTACAATCTCGTGAAGCGACAGGCCGAAGTCGAACTCCTGCCCATGGCGCAGGCCAACGGCATCGGGGTCATGCCGTACAGCCCCGCCGCTGCGGGATTGCTGTCGGGAAAATATCTGGGGCAGGCGACCGGACGGCTCAACACCAACAAGATGTACGAGGCCCGTTACGGCGAGGCCTGGGCCTTCGAGGTCGCGGAGAAGTATGTCGCTTTCTGCAAGGACAAGGGCCTGCATCCTGTGAGCACGGCAATCGCCTGGGTCGGCACCCATCCCGGCGTGACGGCACCGATCGTCGGCGCGCGCAACACCGAGCAGCTCAAGGACTCTCTGGCGTCGGTCGATGTCGCGATGACGCCGGAGCTGCGGGCCGAGATCGCGGCGCTGTCGCGCACGCCTCCGCCGGCCACCGACCGGCTCGAGGAGCAGAAGGCAGGCTGACATCGCCTTCGGGCTTCGGCCCTCAGGCCGGCTCCAGCCCTTTCCGACGGAAGGCCTCCTGCGCCCCGGGGGTGCGCAGGAGATCGATGAAGGTTCGTGCGAGAGCCGGCTCCCGGCTGGCGGCGGGGATGCCCGCCACGAAGAGCGTCACCCTGTGCAGATCGCCGGGAAGGGGACCCACGATCTCGATGCCCGGCACGTCCAGCAGCTCGGGCACCTGCTGGACAGCGAGGTCCGCGTCGCCGCTCGCGACAAGCGCGCCCGAGTAGCCATTGGGCGGTGGGAACCGCGTCTTGGCATTGACCTCGTCCGCAATGCCCAGCCGCTCGATCAGCGACGAGAAGTAGATGCCGCTGGCGCCGCCTGCCGCCGGATCGGTGTAGGAAACGGCGCGCACCTCCAACAACGTCTTCTTCAGCGCCTCGGGCGTCGAGATGTCTGGGTGCGGCATGCCTGCCCGTACGGCGATCGCCGTCGCGGAGCCGGCAAGGGCGATGTCGGAATCGGGCAGGAGACGGCCGGCGATCTTCAGGGCATCGATGGTGGAACGGTTGAGCAGCACCAGGTCGGCCGGCTCGCCCGCTTCGAGCCGCTTCGCGAGGGCGGGCGCCGTCGCCCAGCTGAAATCCATGCGGCAGCCATGCAGCTCCCTTAAGCGCACCGCGGAGGGTTCGGCCACCGCCCGGATGGCGAAGGCGCTGAAGACGATCATGGCGATGGCCGGTCGCAGACGTCGATCCATTCGGCACCCACGAGGTCGGCCATGCGCCGGGGGGCGATGCGGACCGCCGAATTGGTCGACCCCGCCGCAGGAACGACCTCTTCGAAGTCCTTCAGCGAAATGTCGCAATAGACCTGCAGGGGCGTGGCCAGTCCGAACGGGCAGACGCCTCCCACGGGATGCCCGGTGAGGGCGACGACCTCGTCCGCGGCAAGCATGCGCGGCTTGCCGCCGAGCGCGTCTTTGACCTTGCGGTTGTTCAGCCGCGCGTCGCCCGCGGCGACGACGAGCAGGACGCGGTCGCCAACGCGCAGCGACAGCGTCTTGGCGATCTGGCCCGGGGATACGCCGTGGCCCTGCGCCGCCAACTCGACCGTCGCGGTGCTGCCCGGCAGCTCGACGATGTGGATGTCGGGAGCATGTGTTTCGAGGAACGAGCGGACGGACTCGATGGTCATGCGTACCAACCTTGAAGTGCGGGGCGCGGCAACTTAGCGTCGCGTCTCGCGAAGCGTAAAGGGAAGGAAGCCTCAATGCCGATCATCGACGCGCAGGTCCATTGCTACGAGCGGAACCATCCGGGTCGTCCCTGGCATGCGGTGCTCGCCGGCCCGCCGGAAGTGACCGGACCCGACATGATCAAGGCGATGGACGAGGTCGGCGTCGACGGCGCGCTGCTTGTTTCTGTCTACACGATGTACCGCTGGGACGAGAGCTACGCGGTCGGCGTCCAGAAGGCCTATCCGGGACGGTTCGGCGTCATCAAGCCGGTGAACGCCAACGATCCCAAGGTCGGCGAGACGGTGGCGGACTGGGCGAAGCAGGACGGCACGGTCGCCTGCCGCATCATGTTCACGCCGGAAATCTCGACCGATGCCGCCAACCCCGGCATCAATCTCGTGCTCTCGACGGCCGGCAAGAACGACCTGCCGGTCAACCTGATGGCGCGCGGCCGACTGGAGCAGGTGGCGGAGCTCGCGAAGCGCAATCCCGACACGACCCTGGTCATCGATCATCTCGGGCTCGAGCAACCCTTCGTGCCGCCGGCGCCGCAGGACCCCTGGCACGAGTTGCCGAAGCTGCTGGCGCTCGCCCAGCATCCGAACGTGGTCGTGAAGATCACCGGCGCCTGCACGCTGAGCCACGAGAAGTTCCCCTACAAGGACATCTGGGATCCGCTGTGGCGCATCTTCGATGCATTCGGTCTGGAGCGCTGCATGTGGGGCACCGACTGGACGCGCGCGGTCAATCTCCTGACCTACAAGGAAGGCGTCGATTCCTTCAAGGTGACCGACCGCCTGAGCGACAGCGACCGCGCCAAGCTGATGGGCGGTTCGCTGGAGAAGATCTACGGCTGGTCGCCGCGCAAGTAGATCGCCGCGTCTCTGTATCGTCCGGCAGGCCCGGACTTCCAGCCGGGACACGGGCGAGGCCGCGACAGGCGGCCTCGCCTCATTGCGCCGCGGCTAGGCCGGCGGCGAGCTGCCGGCGCCGAGCGGGCGCTGCATGAGGATCGAGTCCACCCAACGGCCGAACTTGAATCCCACGGCGTCGAGGCGTCCGGCATGGCGAAAGCCAAGGCCGGCATGCAGGCCGATGGAGCCTTCGTTGCCGCTATCACCGATGACCGCGAGCATCTGCCGCCACGGACCATCCTCGCAGCGGCGGATCAGCATCGAGAGCAGGGCGCGTCCGATCCCCTGGCCGGCAAGCCCGTCGCGGACATAGACGGAATCCTCGATCGTGTGGCGGTAGGCGGGACGCGGCCGATAGGCGGAGGCGTAGCAATAGCCGACCAGTCGCCCGTCCATCTCCGCGACCAGCCAGGGCAGGCCGAGCTTCAGGACCGTCGCGCGACGGGCCGTCATTTCGTCGACCGAAGGCGGCGTCTCCTCGAAGCTCGCCAGCCCATGCAGAACGTGATGGGCATAAATTTCCTGCACGCCGGCCATGTCGGCCTCGCCCGCCTCGCGCACGCTTACTTCTGTCCCGACCATCCGACCTCCATAATTCGCCTGCTCGCGCGACAGGCCGATATCCGCCAGCATCCGGTCGTCCAGCGCGCGCAGGGCTTCCTGCTGGCGCAGGCGCGACCAGGGCGAATTCCCGACGTAACGAAAGATTTCCACGGCCACCTCTCCGGCACGGCAACGGCGCGTCATGAGGGCAGCATGAGGCTGTTGAAATCATAAGTGAAACTTCGGAGATTTATGCAAAGCATAAGAGGAACCATGAATTGAGGCGGCTCAACCTCGACCAGCTCGAAGCCTTCGTCGAGGTCGTTCGGGTGGGATCGTTTTCCGCCGCGGCCGCGCGGCTCAACCTGACGCAGCCGGCGGTCAGCCAGCAGGTCGCGCAACTGGAGCGCCGCGTCGGGACGCGGTTGATCGAGCGGGTCGGGCGGCGCGCCCAGCCCACCCCGGCGGGCGAGGAATTGCTCGAGCATGCCGCGCGCATCGATGGCGCCGTGTCGGCGGCGTTCGATGCCATGGGTCGGTTCGCGAGCGGCGATTCCGGCCGGGTCCGGCTGGGCACGGGGGCGACGGCCGCGATCTACCTGCTGCCACCGGTGTTGCGCGGCCTGCGTCGGCGGCTGCCGGGGCTCGAGATCACCGTCGCCACGGGCAATTCCGCCGACATCGTCAAGGCGGTCCAGGACAATGCGCTCGATGTCGGGCTTGTGACCCTTCCTGTGTCGGGGCGCAGCCTCGACGTCACGCCGCTGCTCGACGACGAGTTCGTCGCAGTGACGGCGCGCGATTCGCCGCCGCTCCCGTCTCGGGTTACGGCAGCCGCCTTGGCCGGCCGGCCCATCCTCCTGTTCGAGCCGGGCGGGCAGACGCGCCAGGTTGCCGACCGGTGGTTTGCGCGAAGCGGCGTCGAGGTCCGGCCCGCCATGGCCCTGGGAAGCGTGGAAGCGATCAAGCGCCTCGTTGCCGCCGGCCTCGGATGTGCCGTCCTGCCCGCCGTCGCGACAGGCGATCCCGGCGACGCAGCACAACTCGTCGTGCGGCGTCTCTCGCCACGGCTCCATCGCAAGCTCGCCCTCGTCGTGCGGCGCGACAAGGTCCTGCAACGCGGCCTGCGCGAGACGATCGCCGCTCTGAAGGGATTGCGCACCCGCGCGTCGTAGGCTGCGGCAGCTACATCATCGTCTTCGCCATCTCCGTCAGGCCGAGCGCGATCGAGAGCAGATCGGACCCGCCGGCCACGCGCGCCGACGGCGCCGCCCGCGCGATCGCGGCGCGCACCGCCGGGACGCGGCTGGAACCGCCGGTGAGGAAGAGCGTGTCGATGGCGGACGGATCGAGGCCGGCTGCCCGGATGCAATCGCCGGCGGAGCAATGCAGGCGCTCGACCTGCGCCGAGATGGCGCCATCGAAGCCGGAGCGCGTCGCCCTTGCTTCCAGGCCGGATGCGATGAAGGGCAGGGGAATGGTTGCCCGTGCGCTGTCGCTGAGGGCGATCTTCGCGTCCTCGACGGCGAAGGCCAGGCGGTGGCCCAGCCGGCGCTCGAGCACGTCGAGAAGCCGGCCGACCTTGTCCGGCTCCTGGGCGATGGCCACGAGCCTTGCGATCTCGCGTTCGTTGCGATGACCGTAGGCGAAGTTGATCGTCGACCATGTCGCGAGCTCGTGGAAGATCGCGTTGGGCATCGGCAGGTTCTTCTCGACGAGCCGGCTGCCGAGACCGAGCAGGGGCATGATGGCGTCGAGATTGAGCGCCTTGTCGAAGTCGGTGCCGCCGACGCGGACGCCGGTGTTTGCCAGGACGTCGTCGCGCCGGTCGCCGCGACCGCGCCGTTGCGGTCCGACCCGGACGATCGAGAAGTCGCTGGTGCCGCCGCCGATGTCGGCGATGAGCACCAATTCCTCGCGCTCGACCGAGAGTTCGTAGTAGTGCGCCGCGGCGATCGGTTCGTACACGAAGGCGACGTTGCGAAAGCCGGCACCGCGGGCGATGCGTTCCAGGACCGTCTCCGCCCGGGCATCCGCCACGGGATCGTCGTCGAAATGCACCGGCCGGCCGTGCACGACCGAGTCGATCTCGTGGCCGGCAAAGGCCTCAGCCTTGTCCTTGAGGTGGCGCAGGAAGATCTCGACGACTTCGGTGAGCGCCACCTTGCGTCCGCCAAGCGTGGTTTCCTCGTCGATCAGGTGCGAGCCCAGGATCGACTTAAGCGCCCGCATCAGGCGGCCTTCGGTCTGGCCGACATAGGCGTGGATGGCGCGGTTGCCGAACAGCACGCCGCGATTCTCGTAGTCGAAGAAGACCGCGCTGGGGATGAGCGTGTTCTCGCCCTCGACCGGGGCAAGCGCTGCAGCGCCGTCGCGGGGCACGCCGATGGCGGAGTTCGACGTCCCGAAGTCCAGTCCGCACGCGTTCATGATCGACCCCGTTCCGCACAAAGGGGCGCTCATATATGGCGGCGGGCCGCGTCTGGCCAGCCGTTTGTTGGATATCTCGCGGGGAGGGGCGGTCGCTACAGCGCCTTCAGCGCTTCCTGGACCTCGTCGACATGGCCGGCGACCTTCACCTTGCGCCAGATCTTGCGGACGACGCCTTCCTTGTCGATCAGGAACGTCGCGCGGTCGATGCCCATGTACTTGCGGCCGTACAGGCTCTTCTCGATCCAGGTGCCGTACTTCTCGCAGACCTTTCCGTCCTCGTCGGAAACGAGCGGAAAGTTGAGCTCGTACTTGGCCTTGAACTTGTCGTGGCGGGCGACACTGTCCTTTGAGACCCCGACGACCCGGGCTTTCAGCTTCTTGAAGGCAGCGGCGCCGTCGCGGAAACCGCATGCTTCCGTGGTGCAGCCGGGCGTGTCGTCCTTCGGATAGAAATAGAGCACCACGGGCGTGCCGCGCAGGTCCGAGAGCTTGAGCTTGCCGCCGCCATCGGTGGCGGCGGTGAAATCGGGAGCCTTCTTGCCTTCGACGACGCTCATTTCTCTCTCCTGGCCTGCCACCCGGCGGCACGCGCCGGGACCTCGACGATGCGTTCATATATAGCACGCACGACCCGGGTTTCCTCGTCGATGCGCTGCCGCAGCTCGGCGAAGTCGCCGGCGCCCTCGATCGAGGCGATGAGGCGTCGCTGGCCCTCGGGCGCGCGCGTCTCGTCGAAGGTGGCTTCGTCGCCGTTGAGGGTGAGGCGAAGCAGGCTCTGCACGTCCGAAAGCAGGGTGCGGGTGGCGCACAGGCGGTCGGCATCCGCCTGGTCGAGGAGCCCCGCGCGCGCGATCCGCTGGAGCATCTCCGCCGGGTTCGGATCGAGGATCTCCGGATGGGCCTCCGCATGTCGGAGGGCGAGGTATTGCGCCACGAAGTCGATGTCGAACAGTCCGCCGGGCAGATGCTTGAAGTCCCAGGGACTCTTCGGCGGGGCATGCTGGGCGATGCGGTCGCGCATGTCGGCGACGTCGCGCACCAGCGCCTCGGCGTCGCGGTGCCGGCAGAGTGTCGAGCGGACGGTGCCGGAGAGGCGTTCGGCCAGCGCAGCCGGGCCGTGGATGACGCGCGTGCGGGTCAACGCCATGTGCTCCCACGTCCAGGCGGACTGGGCGTGGTAGGTTTCGAAGCCCTCGAGCGAGTTGGCGAGCGGGCCGCTGCGGCCGGAGGGCCGGAGCCGCATGTCGACCTCGTACAGGCCGCCCTCGTTGGTATGCGCCGTGAGCGCCGTGACCATCTTCTGGCTGAGCCGCGTGTAGTACTGGATCGCCGGCAGCGGCTGGGGGCCGTCCGACGCCTCCATGTCCGGCGGGATGTCGTAGACGAAGATGAGGTCGAGGTCGGACGTGGCCGACATCTCCCGGCTACCGAGCTTGCCCAGCCCGAGGACGGCGAGCCGCTGGCCGCGGAAACCGCCATGAGCCTCGGCGAAGCGCTGCTCCACGCGCTCGCAGAGCGACGAGATCGTGGCGCTGGCGATGTCGGAATAGGCGAGGCCCGCCTGCGCCGGCCGCACGATGCGCTTGAGCTGCTGCACGCCGACCTGGAAGCGGCGGTCGTTGGCCCAGCGCCGCGCGAGATCGAGGATGTCCTGCTCGTGGTCGACCTTGGCAAGGGTCGCCGTCAGCTCTCCCGTCATCTCCGCCACGGGCGGCAGCGGCTGGTAGAAATCGGGCGACAGCACGGAGTCGAGCAACAGGGTGCGTCGCGCCAGATGGGCCGCAAGGCCCGGCGCGCTGCCCATGATGGTCGCCAGCAATTCCAGCAGGGCGGGATTCGCCTTGAACAGCGAGAAGAGCTGCACGCCCGCCGGCAGGTTTCCGAGGAAAAGGTCGAAATTGAGCAGCGCCTGGTCGGGCGATGCCGTGGCGCCCAGTTCCTTCAGGAGCCCGGGCATCAACTCGGTCAGCAGTTCGCGCGCCCGTGCCGTGGCGGTCGCGCGGTAGCGTCCGTGATGCCAGCGGCGCACGATCCCGGCTGCCGCCGATGCATCGCGGAAACCGAGGCCTTTCAGCGTCTCCAGGGTGCCCGGGTCGTCGTCCGTGCCGGTGAACACCAGGTTGCCGCCCGGTCCGGCGAGGCTCGGCGCCTCCTCGAACAGGCCGGCATAGTGGCCTTCCACGCAGCGCAGCGTCCGCAGCATGTCGGCTTCGAAAGCGGCCGGGTCGTCGTAGCCCAGGAAGGTCGCCACCGCGGCCAGGCCGGCCTCGTCGGCGGGTAGCGAATGCGTCTGGCGATCGTCGATCATCTGCAGCCGGTGCTCGACCCGGCGCAGGAAGCCATAGCATTCGGTCATCTCGTCGGCCGCGCGTTCGGCGACATGGCCGGCCGCGCAAAGGGCGCGCAGCGTCTCGCAGGTGTTGCGCGAGCGCAGCGTGGGGTTGCGGCCGCCGAAGATGAGCTGCTGGGTCTGGGCGAAGAACTCGATCTCGCGGATGCCGCCGCGCCCGAGTTTCACGTTGTGGCCCAGGACCTTGACCGTGCCACCGCCCCGATGGGCGTCGATCTGGCGTTTGATCGAATGGATGTCGTGGATCGCCGCAAAGTCGAGGTGCTTGCGCCAGATATAGGGAACCATGTCGCGCAGGAACGCCGCCCCGACGGCCTTGTTTCCGGCAACCGGGTGCGCCTTGATCATGGCGGCGCGCTCCCAGTTCTGTCCAACGCTCTCGTAGTAGAGTTCTGCTGCCTGCACGGACATGGCAAGCGGGGTCGATCCGGGGTCGGGCCGCAGGCGCAGGTCGGTGCGGAAGATGTAGCCGTCGGCCGAGGCCTCCGACATCAATTGCACGAGCAGGCGGGCGGCGCGGACGAAATGCCGGGAGATCTGCTCGTTGTCGGCGATCGCCGGCGCCTCGCGGTCGTAGAGCAGGATAAGGTCGATATCGCTCGAGTAGTTGAGTTCGCCCGCCCCGAGCTTGCCCATGCCCAGCACCGTGAAACCGGCCGCCTGCGGGTCGCTCCCGATGGCGAGCTGCCCGTCGCGCGCGAGCTGCAGCAGGATCGAATCGGTGAGGGCGGAGAGGGATGAGGAAGCGAAGCGGCTGAGCGCGCCCGTGATGCGTTCGAGCGGCCACGTTCCGGCGATGTCGGCGACCGCGACGAGCAGGGCGACCCGCCGCTTGAGGCGGCGCATCGTGGTCGCGACATCGGTGGGCAAAGCCCCGTCGCGTGCATGGTCAAGCGCCGCCTCGACCTCCTTCTCCACGTCTTCGAGCACGGCGTCCGGCCCGCGGCGCCATAGATCGGTCATAAAATCGGGGTTTTGTAGGGCCGTCTCCGTCAGGTACGGGCTGTTGCCGAAAAGCGCGTCGAGCAGCGCGACGCCGGAAGCCTCGTCCGGACGGGGGACGCGTTCGGTCCAGCGCGTCCATGCGACCTCCAGGCGTTCGCTGTCGTGAGGGCGGGGCAGGCGAGAGGTCGAAAGCCAAGACATTCGAATCGTCGACGGTTAGATTGTCGTTGCCGGGGGCGGCACGCTCGCCCAGGCGAGTCGTCGCCGTCAAGAACGGGAAGTTTCTGGGTTGGTCAAGCGAACCTATCGGGTGATGACACGCATCTTGGCCGGGGTGGTGCTTGCCGTCGCCGCCCTGACTGTCGTTGCCGCTTTGCGCCTGATGTCCGGCCCGGTCGACCTGGGCTTTCTCAAACCGTACATCGCCCGCGCGGTCGATGCGCCCGGCAACGACGTGCGTCCCGACGCCGACCGGATTTCGCTCGAATGGAGCGCGCTCGGTCAGCCGATCCGGCTCGTGTTCAGCGGCCTGAAGTTCGCCAACAGCGAGGGGCAGGTGCTGGCGACGGCCCCGATGGCCGCTCTCACGTTCGACCCGCGCAGCGTGATCCGCGGAAAGCTCCTGCCGACGACGATCGTCGTGGAACGACCCGTCATCGAGGCCGACATCGCGCGCGAGGGCGGCATCTTCAAGCGGGTCTTCACCTCCCAGGAGGGCGGGGCGCAGGGCGAGGCGGTGTCGATCCTGGTCGACCAGCTCATGGCACGGCCGAATTACGATTCGCTGCTGGGCCAGCTCGATTCGGTGCTCGTCGAGCACGCGAAGATCTCGATCCGCGACCTCAAATCCGACATGAGCTGGACGGCGCCGGACGCACGCGTCGAGTTGCGGCGCGACACGGCCGGCGTTGCGATCTCCGCCAGTGCCCGCTTCACCGGCCATCTCGACCAGCCGGTCGATGTCTCGGTCTCGGGAGTCTACACCCGCGACCGCAGCCGGATCATGGCGGAAGCCAGGATCGACGGGCTGAAGCCGATGGCGTTTGCCGGCCTGTCGCCCGACATCGCGCTGCTGAGCGGCATCGATATCGCGCTGTCCGGCAAGATGAACATCGAGGCGACCGGCACCGGCGAGATCCGCGCCGTTTCCTTCGACGTCACGGGAGGCAATGGCCACGTAACGCTGCCCGGCATCCTGCCGAAGACCCATGCCGTGCGGTCGGTCAACGCCCGCCTGTCGGTCGATGCCGAGGCCCATACCGCGACCCTCGACCGGATCGATTTCGATTTCGGCGCGGCCCGGGTCCTGGTGACCGGCGCGGGCAGCCGCACCTCGGAGCGCCGGGAGTTCGCGGGACGGGCCGAAATCCAGCATATCCCGGTGGATAGCCTGGGCGACTACTGGCCACTTGCATTCGCCGAAGGCGGCCGCGACTGGGCCGTGGAGAACCTCAGCAAGGGCACCGTGGACGTCGCGGCGGAATTCGCCCTGAGTATGCCCCTGGACGACCTCGCCGGCATGAAGGTCGAGCGGCTGGTCGGGTTACTCGACTATGGCGGCATGAAGGTTCGCTACATGCCGCATATGCCGGAGCTGGAGGATGTTTCGGGCAAGGCGCGCTACGAGAACGGCAACCTGCATTTCGACGTGGCGCGAGGGCAGGCCGTCGGATTGAAAGTGGCCGGCGCGACCATCGAACTGGTCGATCTCGACAAGCCGCCGCCGCAGATGGCGCGTCTCCGCCTTCCGATTTCCGGCGCGACGCAGGATGTCGCGCGTTTCCTGGCCCGTCCCAAGCTCGGACTGCCGAAGGAAGTTCTTTACGATTACCGGCGGCTGGGAGGCGACGCCCAGATCGACCTGTCGCTTTCGTTTCCCCTGATCAATGCGCTCGAGGTCGACGACATCGTCATCAAATCGGATGCGACCCTGACCTCGCTGTCGATCAAGGACGTGCTGGGGGCGGTCGATCTCACCGACGCCACGGCCCGCATCCAGTATGGCGATTCCGAACTCAACGTGACCGGGCAGGGGAAGTTCGACGGCAACCTCGTCGATATAGCCTGGCGCGAGATGTTCGCCGCAAAGGCGCCGTTCCGCCGCCGCTACGAGGTGAAGGGGACGATCCCGGCATCCCTCGTCGCCAAGGCCGGCTTCCCGAGCCCCGAACCGTTCGTCACGGGCCCGATCGGCACGACCCTTCACTACCAGGTGGCAACCAACGGCACGAGCGAGGTCGGAGGCCGCTTCGACCTCAAGGGGGCGACACTGGCCATCGCCCCCATCGCCTTCACCAAGGAAGCGGGCGCGGAAAGCATCGTCCAGGGGACACTGAAGATGGCATCCGGCGGCAAGCCGACCATCGCCGATTTCGACGGTCGGGGCGGCGGCCTGCAGGCGAAGGGACAGCTGCGGTTCGGCGGCGATGGCGCCGTGCAGCAGATCGCCCTGCAGCAAGTGCGGCTGGATCGGACGGATCTCGCCCTCGACTGGCAGCGTCACCCCGGGGGCGTAGATGTCTCGATCCGCGGCGCGTCGCTCGAACTGCCGCGCATCTACGAAATGCTCAAGGCACGCGACGATGTCGCGAAGCACGAGCCCGGCGGGGCGGCGGCGGTTTCCCGGACCAGTTCGAGGCTGCAGCTCCAGATCCAGAACCTGTACGTGAAGCGCGGCACCCTGGGCTATGTGAACGGCCGGGCTGAGCTGGTGGGCGACCGTATCGCATCGGCCGACATGACGATCGGCGGCGGCAAGGGGACGACCTTCCGGGTGACGCCGGCAAACCAGGGCCGCACGCTGTTCTTCTACGTCGCCGATTTCGGCACCCTGCTGCGCGAGGCCGGCTGGCTCGACGGTCTCGATGGCGGTTATCTCCACATCGAGGGCAGGTTCAACGACATGTGGGCCGATCCGCCGGCCGAGGGCACGCTCAAGATGGGGCCCTACCGGATGGTGCGGACGCAGCCGCGGCCGGACGTGGGCACGCTCAACGCGGCCATCGATGGCTTGAGCAGCGCGGGCAATGCCCTGCAACAATTCGACAGCCTGAGCGCGAACCTCGTGAAGACCGGCGACCGCATCCAGGTCCGGAACGGGCGGACCAGCGGCCAGTCGATCGGCCTCACGACGCAAGGGACGATCGACCTCGGCAACGACACGGCTCAACTCAACGGCGTGGTCGTGCCGGCCTTCCAGCTCAACAACCTGCTGTCGAACGTGCCGGTGCTGGGGCCGCTGCTGACGGGCGGCAAGGATGGCGGCGTGTTCGCCGTGTCGTATCAGCTCTACGGGCCGTTCGATAACCTGAAGACCAACGTCAACATGATGTCGGCGATGACGCCGGGCGCCCTGCGCGATCTCTTTACGTCCGGCGCGCCGGCGCCGCAGCAATCGCCTCCACCGCCACAGCAGCCCCCCGCTGGCGAGCGGGAGATGCAGCGCACGCCGTAAGCAGCGCGGGCCGGTACGGGCGGGAGCTGCCGCCCGCGGTCAGACGGCGCGCACCAGCACGTGGCGCTTGCGGCCAGCCGAAAGCTTGAGCGTCCCGGAAGCATCGACGTCGGCTTCCGTGACGGGCGCCGTGTCGCTCGCGAACGGCTTGTCGTTCAGCCGGCCGCCGCCGCCCTTGATCAGCTTGCGGGCCTCGTTGCGGCTCTCGGCGAGACCGGCCTCGTGCATCAGCTCGAAGGCGGGAATGCCGGTCGAGAGGCGTGCACGCGGAATCTCCACCGTCGGCAGCGTGTCGGCCTTGGCGCCTTCCTCGAAAGTGCGGCGCGCGGTTTCCGCGGCCGTGTCCGCAGCCTGCCGTCCGTGCGCCAGGGTGGTGACTTCGGTGGCAAGGATCTTCTTCGCCTCGTTTATCTCCTGGCCGCCCAGCGCTTCTAGTCTCGCGATCTCGTCGAGCGGCAGGTCGGTGAAGATCTTGAGGAAGCGGCCGACATCGGCGTCCTCCGTATTGCGCCAGTACTGCCAGAATTCGTAGGGCGAGAGCCGGTCCGGGTTCAGCCACACCGCACCGGCCGCTGTCTTGCCCATCTTGGCGCCGGACGATGTGGTGAGCAGGGGCGAGGTCAGCGCGAACAGCTCGGCGCCGGCCATGCGGCGGCCGAGGTCGGCGCCCATGATGATGTTGCCCCATTGGTCGGAACCGCCCATCTGGACGATGCAGCTGTGGCGCTTGTGCAGTTCGACGAAATCGTAGGACTGCAGGATCATGTAGTTGAACTCGAGGAACGTGAGCGGCTGGTCGCGCTCCAGCCGCAGTCGCACCGAGTCCATGGTCAGCATGCGGTTGACGGAGAAATGCCGGCCGACATCGCGCAGCAGCGGGATATAGAGCAGGTCGTCGAGCCAGTCGGCGTTGTTCGCCATCACCGCGTCGGTCGCACCGTCGCCGAACGTCAGGTAGTTGGCGAAGCTCCGTTTGATGCTCGCCATGTTGGCGTCGATCTGGTGGGGCGTCAGGAGCTGCCGCGTCTCGTCGCGGCCCGACGGGTCGCCGACCTTGGTCGTGCCGCCGCCCATCAGGGCGATCGGCTTGTGGCCGCTCTTCTGCCACCAGCGCAGCAGCATGATCTGCAGCAGGTGACCGACATGCAGGGAGTCTGCGGTGCAGTCGAAGCCGATATAGGCGGTGCGAACGCCGCTCGCGAGCAGCTCGTCGAGCCGCGCCGCGTCGCTGCACTGGTGCACCATGCCGCGCTCGTGCACGACCCGCATGAAATCCGACTTGAAACCCGACATCTTCCGCTCGGTCCGTTGCTTGGCCAATTGTCCCCGAAGGCGCCGGGGGTGTAACACATTCCCCCCATGGCTTCATCTTTCCTGCGGGCGCTGGGCCTGATGAGCGGCACTTCGGTCGACGGCGTCGACGTGGCGCTGATCGAGACCGACGGCGAGCGCGTGACCTCGTTCGGACCAAGCCTCACGGTGCCCTATCCGGACGAGGTGCGGCGCACGATCCGTGCCGCGTTCGGCGCCACGAGCGACTCCGATGCCACGCGCGCGGCCGAAGAGGTCGTCACCGAGCTCCATGCGGCCGCCGTCCGCGACTGGTGCGCGCGGACGGGCATTGCCGCGACCACGCTCGATGTCGTGGGCTTCCATGGCCAGACCATCACGCACCAGCCTGACCGCCGCTTCACCTGGCAGATCGGGGACGGCGCCGCGCTTGCCCGTGCCCTCGGGGTTCCGGTGGTCAACGACCTGCGCACGGCGGACGTGGCCGCCGGCGGGCAGGGCGCACCCCTCGTGCCGGTCTATCACGCGGCCCTGGCGGCGGACCTGCCGCGCCCGCTCGCCGTCGTGAACATCGGCGGTGTCGCCAACGTCACCTGGATCGGCGCCGACGGGGCGTTGCTGGCGTTCGACACGGGGCCGGGTAATGGGCCGATCGACGATTGGTGCGCCCGCCGGGCCGGCCAGCGCTTCGATCGCGATGGTGCGCTCGCGGCCTCGGGGCGGGTCGACCGCAACCGGCTGGAGCGGTTCGCCGAGCATCGTTATTTCGCCAAGGCTCCGCCCAAGTCGCTCGACCGCGGAGACTTCAACGATGGCTGGGCCGAAGGGCTGAGCGTGGCGGACGGGGCGGCGACGCTGACCCGAGGCACGGCACGGGCGATCGCGCTGGCGTCACGTCATTTCCCCGAGCCGGTCCGGCTATGGGCGATCTGCGGGGGCGGCGCACGCAACCCGACGCTGCTCGCGGCCATCGCGGAGGAAACCGGCGCAAGCGTGCGGACGGCGGCTGATCTGGGTTGGGACGGCGATGCCCTCGAAGCGCAGGCCTTCGCTTTCCTGGCGGTCCGGTCGCTGCGCGGGCTGCCGCTGACCTTTCCCGGGACGACCGGTGTGAAGACGCCGTTGCTGGGCGGGCGATTGCACCGACCGGGCTGACCGCCGGCGGGGTGTCAGGGTTCCTTGTTGCTGGTCGCGCGGCCCGGCGGGTTCAGCAGGCTCTTGACCACGTACTTGTCGACGTCGACCGCCAGCTTGTCGAGCGCATCGTGGAAGAAGTGATTGGCGCCCTTCACCGTCTTCGATTCGACCGTGATGCCTTTCTGCAACGACAGGCGCGCCACCAGCTTCTGGATGTCCGCCAGCGGCACGACCTCGTCCTTCTCGGCGCCGACGATGAGGCCGGACGAGGGGCAGGGGGCAAGGAAAGCGAAATCGTAGGAATTGGCCGGAGGCGCGACCGAGACGAAGCAGTCGATCTCGGGACGGCGCATCAGGAGCTGCATGCCGATCCAGGCGCCGAACGAATAGCCGGCGATCCAGCACGATTTCGCGTCCGGGTTCATGCCCTGCAGCCAGTCGAGCGCGGCGGCGGCATCGGAAAGCTCGCCCATGCCATTGTCGAAGCGGCCCTGGCTGCGGCCGACGCCGCGCGTGTTGAAACGCAGCACCGAGAAGCCCCGGTTCACGAATACGTGGAACAGCGAGAACACGACCTTGTGGTTCATCGTGCCGCCGTACTGGGGATGCGGATGCAGCACGAGGGCGATGGGCGCCCGCTCTTCCTTGCTCTGGTGATAGCGGCCCTCGAGACGACCCTCGGGGCCGGTGAACATCACGTCAGGCATGGAAACTCCGCTTGTTCGCTCTTCTTGCCCAAAACTCTGCCGTATCTGACCGACTCTGGGGAATTCTTGATACTTGACCGATCTACTCGGATTATCTAAATCCGAGCGAGTTGGTTGGTTTTAGCCAAACACCCCGTGTCGGGGTCGTGGCATATCGTAGCAACGCCTTGGTTTTCAAGAACTTTAGGGCGTTCGGACACGAATGGCCGGGTAACCGGCCGCTAGGAGGATGCTGTGAAGCTCAGCACCAAGGGACGTTACGCCGTGATGGCGATGGTCGATCTGGCCCGCCATGCCCAGGCCAAGCCGGTTTCGCTGTCGGACATCGCGACCCGGCAGGAGATCTCCCTCTCGTACCTCGAGCAACTCTTCGCGCGGCTGCGCCGGGCCGGGCTCGTCAGGAGCGTCCGCGGACCGGGTGGTGGCTATCGCCTGGCGCGCGGATCCGCCGATACCCGGGTCTCGGAAATCATCCTCGCGGTCGACGAGCCGATCAGCGCGACCCGCTGCACCGAGATGGGGGCGACGGGCTGCCGGGCCGATCGCAGCAAGTGCCTGACCCACGATCTCTGGGAAGAGCTGGGCAACCAGATCCACATGTTCCTGAGCTCAGTGACCCTGCTCGACGTGGTGGAGCGCAGGCTCGCCGCGCGCATCGTGGAGGCGCCGACCGCTCCGGCGACCGCCGCGAACTCCGATTCGCTGGCTGCGGCAAGCTAGGCCGGTCCATATGTCCGCCATCGCCTATCTCGACCACAATGCCACGAGCCCGCTGCGACCGGCGGCGTTCGAGGTCATGGCCGAGGTGCTGCGCGAGGGGGGCAATCCGTCGTCTGTGCACCGGCAGGGACGGCGGGCACGGGCCCGCATCGAGGCGGCACGGGCAGATGTGGCCGCGCTTGTCGGGGCATTGCCGGGCGAGGTCGTTTTCACCTCGGGTGGCACGGAGGCAAACAACCTTGCCTTGGCCGGCGCAGGTCGGCGGCGCATTCTCGTTTCCGCAGTCGAGCATGACAGCGTGGCGCGCGCGGTCCCCGATGCGGAGCGCCTCCCGGTCGATGCCGAAGGTGTCGTCGACTTGGCGGCGCTCGAAAAGGCCTTGGCCGCGAGCGCGGAGCCGGCCCTGGTGTCGGTGATGTTCGCAAATAACGAGACCGGTGTTCTTCAGCCTGTCGCCGAGATCGCCCGGCTGGCGCGATCGGCGGGGGCCTTGATGCATTGCGACGCCGTGCAGGGCGCGGGCAAGGTGCCGGTCGACCTGCATGGTCTGGGCGTCGATTATCTCAGCCTCTCGGCGCACAAGCTGGGCGGGCCTGCCGGCACCGGCGCGCTCGTCGTGCGCGAGGGCGCTCCCTTCGTCTCCGACCGGCGCGGTGGGGGACAGGAATCGGGGCGTCGCGCCGGCACTGAGAATCTCGCGGGCATCGCCGGCTTCGGTGCGGCTGCGCGCGAGGCGGGAACCGGGCTCGACGTGAGGGTTCTTCGTGACAAGATGGAATTGTCCATCGCCAAGATGTGCCCGTCCGCCCGTGTGTTTGGCCAGCGCGCGGCGCGTCTGCCCAACACGACTTGCATTTCGATGCCGGGCGTAGGCGCCGAAACGCAGGTCATGTCGTTCGATCTTTCTGGTGTCTGCATCAGTGCGGGCGCCGCCTGTTCCTCCGGGAAGGTGCAGCGCTCGCCGGTGCTGGGCGCGATGGGCGTCGATCCGGCCGAGGCCTCCAGTGCCGTGCGCATCAGCCTGGGCTGGAACACCACCGATGCAGACATCGAACGCTTGATCGCGGCGTGGCGGGACCTATATTCCCGAGTGGGGCGGTCGGATATACTTCAGGCCGAAGCAGCGTAGGAGTTTCAAGGGGTTAGCATGACAGCCATTACCCAGATCCGGCGCAACGACCAGCCAATCTATCTGGATTACCAGGCGACGACGCCTATGGATCCGCGCGTCCTCGAAGCGATGATGCCGTATTTCACCCACAAGTTCGGCAACCCGCACTCGCGCAGCCATGCGTATGGCTGGGAAGCCGAGGAGGGCGTCGAGAAGGCGCGTGGCCAGCTGGCCACGCTCATCGGTGCGGACGACAAGGAGGTGATCTTCACCTCGGGTGCGACCGAGTCGAACAACCTCGCCATCCGGGGTGTCGCGGAGTTCTACAAGGACCGCAAGAACCACATCGTCACCACGGTGACCGAGCATAAGTGCGTGCTCGATACCTGCCGCCATCTCGAGCAGCAGGGCTTCGAGGTGACGTATCTTCCGGTGCAGAAGAACGGGCTGGTCGACCTCGATCAGCTTCGCGAGGCGATCACGGACAAGACGGTCGTCGTGTCGATCATGGCGGTCAACAACGAGATCGGCGTCATCCAGCCGCTGGCCGAGATCGGGAAGATCTGCCGGGAGAAGAAGACCTTCTTCCATACCGATGCCGCGCAGGCGGTCGGCAAGATCCCGATCGATGTCGAGGCGATGAACATCGACATGCTGAGCATCTCCGGCCACAAGATCTATGGTCCGAAGGGCATCGGTGCACTCTATGTCCGGCGCAAGCCGCGCGTGCGCCTTGTTCCCCTGATCGTGGGCGGTGGCCAGGAGCGTGGCTTCCGGTCCGGCACCCTGCCGACACCGCTGTGCGTCGGCCTGGGCGAGGCGGCCGAGATCTGCTCCAAGGAGATGGAGGCGGAGGCCAAGCGCCTGAAGAAGCTGCAGGAGCGCATGCTGGATGGGCTTCGGGCCAAGCTGCCTGAAATCTTCGTCAACGGCGATCTGGAGCACCGGATTCCCGGCAACCTCAACATCAGCTTCGCGTATGTCGAAGGCGAGTCGCTGATGATGGGCATCAAGAACCTCTCGGTGTCGTCGGGCTCGGCCTGCACGTCGGCCTCGCTGGAACCCAGCTACGTGCTGCGGGCGCTGGGTGTGGACGAGGAACTGGCCCACACCTCTCTCCGGATCGGCCTCGGCCGGTTCACGACGGAGCACGAGGTCGACACGGCGGTCGACGAACTGGTCCGCCATGTCAGCAAGCTGCGCGAGATGAGCCCGCTCTGGGAGATGGCCCAGGAGGGGATCGACATAAAGTCCATCGAGTGGGCGGCCCACTAGGTTCAAGCGGCCGCCCGCCTCGGGCGCCGGAACGAATTCGAGGAGAAGTGTCATGGCCTACAGCGAAAAGCTGATCGATCACTACGAAAACCCGCGCAACATCGGCGCGCTCGACAAGAATTCCGAGGATGTCGGGACCGGCCTCGTCGGCGCGCCGGCGTGCGGCGACGTGATGAAGCTGCAGATCAAGGTCAGCCCCGAGGGCCTGATCGAGGATGCCAAGTTCAAGACGTTCGGCTGCGGTTCGGCGATCGCATCCAGCTCGCTCGTCACCGAGTGGGTGAAGGGCAAGACGATCGAGGAAGCCGAGACGATCAAGAACACCGATATCGCGCGGCATCTCGCCCTGCCGCCGGTGAAGATCCACTGCTCCGTCCTTGCCGAGGACGCCATCAAGGCGGCCATCGCCGACTATCGCGCCAAGGCGACGAAGAAGGACGAGCCCAAGAAAGCGGCCGAGTAGGCAGCGGAGTAGAGGCCGATGAGCACGATCACCGAGACGGCAAAGCCCGCTGCGCCTGCAGCCGGAGCGACGCCACGTCCCCGCCGCCCGCGGCCGCAGGTCATGACGGTCACGCCGCTTGCGGCCGAACGCGTGAAGGCGCTGATCGACAGCCGCGGCAAGCCGACGGCCGGCGTGCGCATCGGTGTCCGTACGAAGGGCTGCTCGGGCCTGAGCTACACGCTCGAATTCGCCGACAAGCAGGAGCCGATGGACGAGGTGGTCCAGGCAGGCGAGGTCAAGCTGCTGATCGACCCGAAGGCATCGCTGTTCCTGATCGGCACGGAGATGGATTACGAGGAGGAGAAGCTGAAGTCGGGCTTCGTCTTCCGCAATCCCAACGAGAAGGGACGCTGCGGCTGCGGCGAGTCCTTCCACGTCTGACGCCTGATCATGGATCATTTCGCGCGGCTGGGGCTGCCGGCGGCGCTGGACCTGGACGCGGCGGCGCTGGATCGCGCCTACTTCGCCCTGCAGCGCCAGTGGCATCCCGACCGTTTCGCCTCGAAGTCGCCGGAGCAGCGGGCACGGGCGTCGGTCGAGGCGGCGGGGCTGAACGATGCCTACCGCACATTGAAGGATCCGCTCGCGCGCGCCGTCTATCTCGCGGGATTGAAGGGCGTCGAACTCCCGGGCGACGGCAAGACGATCGACGATCCCGACCTCCTCATGGAGGCGATGGAAGCACGCGAGGCGCTGCACGATGCGGCGACCGCGGAAGCAGTAGATGCGCTGGCGGCGAAGGCCCGCGAGGACATCCGGGAGGGGCTGGCCGGACTGGGCAGTTTGTTCTTGGCAAACGACAGGGTCGCCATCAGAAAGGCGCTCCTCCGTCTGCGCTATCTCGAAAAATTCGCCGACGAAGCCCGTGCACGGCGAACGAACCTGGAGCGGTCTAAAGGATGACGCTGCTTGAGATCCACGAGCCCGGCGAGACACCGCTGCCGCATGCCGGCGAGGCGTCTCCTGCCGTGGGCATCGATCTCGGCACCACCAATTCCGTGGTCGCGATCGCCCGGGATGGAAAGCCCGCGGCACTGCACGACGAGGAAGGGCGTGCGCTCGTTCCCTCCATGGTGGGCTACCCGGAATCGGGAGGAGTCGTCGTCGGCAACGCAGCCCGTACGCTGGGCGCCGCAGAGCCGACGCGGGTGGTCGCCTCGATCAAGCGGTTGATGGGGCGCGGGACGGGCGATCTGCAGGCCGTCGCAGGTGTTCTTCCTTACGAGATCGAAGCCGGGACCGGCGAGACCGACATGGTCAAGCTGCGGATCGGGGGCAGGGCACGCTCGCCGGTCGAGATTTCCGCCGAGATATTGAAGGCGCTGCGCGAGCGCGCGGAAGCGGCGCTGGAAAAGCAGGTGACCCGCGCCGTCATCACGGTGCCGGCCTATTTCGACGATGCCGCGCGCACGGCAACACGCGATGCCGCGCGCGTCGCGGGGCTGGAGGTGCTGCGGCTGGTCAACGAGCCGACGGCCGCGGCCTTGGCCTACGGCCTCGATAAGGGCGCGGAGGGGCTCTACGCCGTCTACGATCTGGGGGGCGGGACGTTCGACTTCTCGCTGCTGCGCCTCGAGAAGGGCGTGTTCCAGGTGCTGGCGACAGGCGGCGACACGGCGCTCGGCGGCGACGATTTCGATCGCGCCATCGCGGAGCGCCTGCTGGCCGAGCGCAGCCGCGACGGGATCGCCGACAAGGTCGACGAGACGGCGGTGAAGGCGGCACTCGCCCTGGCGCGGCAGATGAAGGAGCAGCTTTCCGACCGTGACGAGGCATCGGGCCGTCTCGAGATCGGAGGAACGCCCTCTTTCCACACGCTGGGCCGGCAGGCTTTCGACGAGATGATCGCGGGACCGGTCTCGCGCACCATCGACATATCCCGCCATGTGCTGGCCGATGCCGGCATGGAGGCCGGGGACATCCAGGGCGTCGTGCTCGTGGGCGGATCGACGCGGGTGCCCCTGGTGCGCGACCGGGTCGCCGGGATGATCGGCCGGCCGCCGCTCACCGACATCGATCCCGACGAGGTGGTGGCGCTCGGCGCCGCCCTGCAGGCGGACGCGCTGACGGGCGGCGGCGACACGCTGCTGCTCGACGTGACGCCGCTCTCGCTCGGGCTGGAGACGATGGGCGGGATCGTCGAGAAGATCGTGCCGCGCAATACGCCGATCCCGGTGCAGCTCGCCCAGGATTTCACGACCTACCAGGACGGCCAGAGCGCCATGGCGATCCATGTCGTGCAGGGCGAGCGCGAGATGGTGGCGGACTGCCGCAGCCTGGCGCGTTTCGAGCTCTCCGGCATCCCGCCGATGACGGCGGGTGCCGCGCGCATCCGCGTGACCTTCTCGGTCGACGCCGACGGCCTGCTCACGGTATCGGCCGAGGAGAAGACTACGGGCGTGGCGCAGCGAGTCGAGGTGAAGCCGTCCTATGGCCTGAGCCACGAGGACATGGCGGACATGTTGTACGACAGCATGGACAATGCCGAGGCCGACATGACCCTGCGCCTGCTTACCGAGGCGCGTGTCGAGGCGGAACGGAGCCTGCTGGCGCTCGATGCCGCGCTGGCGAAGGACGGGGCCCTGCTGTCGGACGACGAGCGCGCGGACATCGAGGCGGGCAAGAAGCGTCTTGCCGAGGCGACCGCGGGCGACGATCGCGACGCGATCAACGCCGCCGCCGAGGCGCTGGAGGCATTGGTTAAGCCGTTCGCCGAACGGCGCATGGATCGCGGCATCCGCGAGGCGCTGTCCGGCATGGCCGTCGGCGATCTCGAGAGCCGGGTGGGCGAGTAGGAGCGAGTGAGCGAGATGCCGAAGATGACGTTCGTGCTGAAGGATGGTTCGCGCAAGGAGGTCGACGCGCCGCTGGGCCTCTCCGTGCTCGAGATCGCCCATCGCAACCATATCGACATCGAGGGGGCCTGCGAGGGCTCGCTGGCCTGTTCGACCTGCCACGTCGTCGTCGAGAAGGACTGGTTCGAGAAGCTGGCGCCGGCGAGCGACGACGAGGAGGACATGCTGGACCTTGCGTTCGGTCTGACACACACCTCGCGGTTGGGCTGCCAGATCCGCATGACTGAGGCGCTGGACGGGCTGGTCGTGCGCCTGCCTGCGGCGACCCGCAACATGATGGTCGACAAGTAGGGCAGCCATGGCGCGAAAGCTGAAATGGACGGACGTCCGCGACATCGCGATCGAACTCGACGAGCAGCATCCCGAGGCCGACAACGTCAATCTGCGCTTCACCGACCTGCATCGCTGGGTGGTGGAGCTGGCGGATTTCGACGACGATCCCAACCGCTCGAACGAAAAGATCCTGGAGGCCATCCAGGCCGCCTGGATCGAGGAACGAGACTGAGCGGGCGCGCGTTTTCTGCAGGCACGACGCCGTAATTCGGACCAGAATACGGGTCATGAACGCACTTCCGGAGGGGCGTTTTCCATGCTCGCGACGACCAAGGTTCGTCACCTTTTGCTGCCGCTGGCGCTTGTCGGCGGTCTGGGGGCCTGTGCGTCCAACGCCGTGCAGCCCGGCATCGTGAGTTCGACTGCGGCGCCGCCGGGCGTCGTCACCGGAAGCACTCCGCAGGCGACGCCGGTAAGCTACGGCGGACCGGCCCCGAGCTACGGGTCGCCGAGCTACGGGGCCCCGGTCGGTGCCTCGGGGCGGGTCGTCTCCGTCCGCGAAGTGGCGCTGCAGGGCGGCGGCCCGGGAGCCTACCGGCAAACCACGGGGCAGGGCGCGATGCAGGGCGGCCTGATCGGCGCGCCGGTCGGCGCCATCATCGGCGGCGCGGTGAGCAACACGATCGGCGGCAGCGTCATCGGCCTGGTCCTCGGCGCAGTCGGCGGCGCCATCGCCGGCACGATCTTCGAGGGCCAGCAGGCGGCCGGCCGAGGCATCGAAGTAACGGTGCAGCAGGACGACGGGCAGAACATCACCATCGCCCAGCGCGACGACGGGGACGTTCAGCTCGGCGATCGCGTACAGATCGTGCAGGATCGCCAGGGCGTGGCGAAGGTCGTGCGGGACAACAGCCGCGGCCCGGATTGAGCGCCGGCACTCTTGGGATGCAACGAAAGATGGATGCGAAGATGCGAGGCAAGTGGCTTGTTGCTCTGGCGGTTCCGGCGGCCCTGACGGTGTCGGTCGCGGGCTGCAGCAATCCCAACGGGGTGCAGCCGGGGGTCGTGAATGCCTCGTCCCAGGGCGCCACCTATCGCGGCGAGACGGGCCGGGTCATCGCGATCCGTGAAGTCCCGCTCCGCGGCAGCGGCGGTTCGGGTGTCAGCGACGGCACGCTGATCGGCGGCGGCGTAGGTGCGGTCGGCGGCGCCATCGCGGGCGGCGCCATCAGCAATTCGGCCGGCGGTGCCGTCCTCGGCGGCCTGCTCGGTGCGGTCGGCGGTGCCATTGCCGGCACGGCGATCGACCAGAATGCGACAAGGCGCGGCATCGAGGTCACCGTCCAGCGCGACGACGGCCAGCGCGTGACCATCGCCCAGCCCGACGACGGCGACGTCCAGATGGGCGACAGGGTGGCCATCGTCTACAATCGCCAGGGCGTCGCCAAGGCGGTGCGGGATAACGGCTACCGCCGCGACTGAGGGCGGTTTCTAGGAATGCCTCCGACGGCGAGGAGGCGCCCTGAAGCTTCTCCCTTTCAGCGACGGCCAGTGAGACTCAATGCCGGCCGCAGGGCGTCGGGAGCCCTCATTAGGTACGGCATCGAGCCCGATTTCGGTCGCGACCGCGACCAGGCCCGCCCGGCCGCTGGGAACCCTCTCTGCAGGAGGGGAGCAGGTCGCAGCCCCGGGAGTGACCTTCCGCCAGCCTGTTGTCGCCTCTGCGCAGCGCCTATATAGGCCGGATCATGGCCCGCAACTCCCTCGGTCTCGACAAGTCGCCCGGCGACACCCGCGTGGTGGTCGCGATGTCGGGCGGCGTCGATTCGTCGGTCACGGCAGCGCTGTTGCGCGAGCAGGGCTACGACGTCGTTGGCGTGACCCTGCAGCTCTACGACCACGGGGCGGCGGTCGGCAGGAAAGGCGCCTGCTGCGCCGGGCAGGATATCCGCGACGCACGGAACGTGGCCGACCGGCTCGGCATCCCGCACTACGTGCTGGACTACGAGAGCCGCTTCCGCGCGGACGTCATCGACACCTTCGCCGATGCCTATGTGCGTGGCGAGACCCCGGTGCCGTGCATCGCCTGCAACCGGACGGTCAAGTTCCGCGACCTCCTGCGCACGGCGCGCGAGCTGGGCGCCGAGGCGCTCGCCACCGGCCACTATGTGCGGCGTGTCGAGGGCGAGGACGGGGCCGAGCTTCACCGCGGCTCGGACCCGGCGCGTGACCAGAGCTATTTCCTGTTCGGCACGACGCGCGAGCAGCTCGACTACCTGCGCTTCCCGCTGGGCGACCTGCCCAAGACGGAGACGCGGGCGATGGCCGAGCGGTTCGGCCTCACGGTGGCGGACAAGCCCGACAGCCAGGATATCTGCTTCGTGCCCGACGGGAACTATGCCTCCATCGTGAGCCGCCTGCGGCCCGAGGCCGTCGAGCCGGGCGAGATCGTGGACATGGCGGGCAGGGTGGTGGGACGCCATGACGGCATCGTGCGCTTCACCGTCGGCCAGCGCCGCGGCCTCGCAATCGGCGACCGCAACGGCACCGCCAACGACCCGCTCTATGTCGTGCGGCTGGAGCCGGAGGCGCGCCGTGTCGTGGTCGGCCCGCGCAGCGCGCTCGGCCGCGACGAGATCGTGCTCTATGACGTGAACTGGATCGGCCCGGACCCCGTCGGAGCTCTCAAGGTGCAGGTGCGCGTGCGCTCGAGCCAGGCGCTGCGGCCGGCCGAGATCGAGCTTTCCGGGGCGGGGGCCGTGGTCCGCTTCGCGGAGCCGGAGATCGGCGTGTCGCCCGGACAGGCCTGCGTGGTCTACGACGCGGAGAGCGGCAGCCGCGTGCTGGGCGGCGGGTTCATCCGGCGCTTCGAGCAGGCCGCCTGACACCCCCGCGGTAGCGCGGGATCGCCGTCGCGCGGGGACGGCTTGGCCTTCACCGGCCTGTCACGCAGCGCCCGCATAAAGGCGGCATGTCGAACCGCTTCCTGGCGCCGCTGTCGCGCCGTTCCGCCCTTCGCCTTGCCACCTTTGCCCTCGTCGCCGGCGCGGCGCCGACTGCCGGTGCGGAGCCACCCGCCTATCCGACGAAGCCGGTGCGTCTTGTCATCCCGTACCCGCCGGGCGGTGGCACCGACATCACCGGCAGGGCGATGGCGCAGCGGCTTTCGGAGCTGCTCGGCCAGTCGGTCGTGATCGAGAACAAGCCCGGCGCCACGGGCATGATCGGTGCCGCAGCGGTCGCGAAGGCCGCGCCCGACGGCTACACGGTGCTGTTCGGAGCGGCGAGCGAGATGGCGATCAACGCCAGCCTGTTCAGGAACATGACCTACGACCCGCGCACCGACTTCGAGCCGGTCACGCTGGTCGCGACGTTCCCTCTCGTCTTCGTGGCGCCGGCCTCGACGTCGAGCAGCCTGCGCGACATGGTCGATGCGGCCCGCGCCAAGCCCGGCTCGGTCAGCTATGGCTCGATCGGCAGCGGGTCGCCCCAGCATCTTGCCGCCGAACTGCTGTCGAGCATGGCGCAGGTCAAGCTGCTGCACGTTCCCTACAAGGGATCGGGCCCGCTGGTGCAGGATGCCGTGGGCGGCCATCTCGACATGGCCGTCAGCAGCGTGCCGGCAGCCGTGCCGCTCGTCCGCTCGGGAAAGTTGCGGGCGCTGGCGGTGACGTCGATGCGCCGCTCGGAGGCGCTGCCCGACGTCCCGACCATGGCCGAACTGGGTTATCCCGGCTACGAGTTCAACACCTGGGTCGGCGTGGCTCTGCCCAAGGGCACGCCGAAGGAGATCGCCGCCCGCCTGCGGGAGGCGTTGGGAACGGCGCTGGCGTCTAACGACGTGCAGGCCACGTTGCGCGACCAGGGGGCGGTGCCCGAAGGGTCGTCGCCCGAACAATTCGCCGCGTTCGTGCGCGACGAGGTTTCGAAGAGCGACCGTATCGTGGCCGCTGCCGGCATCCAGCCCGAATGACGCTTCCGGCGGCCCCGACTTCGCCTATCATCTTCCCATGAATTCGACCCGCCGACGCCGCGCGATCCTGATCGTCTGCGACGGGCTGGGCGCGGAATGGATCAGCCCGGTCCAGACTCCGACGCTCGCCGGTTTGCAGGCCAGCCACTTCTCGGCTGCCGACCACCATGCCGTGTTCCCGTCCGTGACGCGCGTCTCCGCGGCCTCGATCGCCACGGGCTGCTATCCCGGTCGCCACGGTCTCGAGGGCAACCAGATGGCCCTGCTCGAAGAGGGAAGGCTTGTCGTCCACAATGTCGGCGCACCATCCTTCCGCGAGACGTTGCGCCGGGTGACAGGCCAGACGCTGCGCGTGCCGACGCTTGCGGAGCGACTGGCCGGGCAGGGCGGCCAGGTCGCCTATTCGAACGTCTCCGCGGGCGCTGCCTATTTCCTCGATCCCGACCATTACGGCACGGTGCTGCATCGTTCGGGCTCGTTCGGCGTCGGCGGGACGCGGCTGGAAGGGCGCGATCATCTCGGCGTCTCCCACGATCTCGATGGCGACATCGCGATGACGCGCCGCTTCTGCGAGGAGGTCGTGCCATCCGACGGTTTTGCGCTGGCCGTCCTCTGGCTCGCCAATCCCGACCTGACCCTGCACCACGACCCGGTCGGCTCGGCCGAGCATCTGCATGCGCTGAAGGTGACCGACGATCTGGTCGCGCGCGTTCTTGCGGCCATCGCGGCACACGAGGATCGCTTCGATACGCTCGTGCTGGTCGGCTCCGATCACGGACACGAGACGATCGCGCGCTCGGTGCATGTCGGCAACTGGCTGGCCACCAACGGCTTGGAGGCAGAGGTGCGGGCCGGCGAGGTCGCCGTCGCGTCGCAGGGCACGTCGGCGCTCATCTACGCGACCCCGTCCGCACGGCCGGCTTTGCAAAGGGTGCTGCCCGCGCTGGGCGAGGAGGAATGGGCCGGCACCATCCTCGCCGGGCCCGACCTGGCCGCCACGGGCCTTGCCGGACACAGCCTGTTCGCCGCGGTCGATACGACCCGGCGCGGCGAGACCAACCCGTTCGGCGTGGTCGGCACGCGCTGGCTGGTCGAGGACGGCGAGGGGCCGCCCGACATAGGTTGTGGCCATCATGGCGGCCTCGGCCCGAGCGAAACCCGTCCTTTCCTCGCCCTGATGCACCCTGCCTTCGGCAGCGGTCAGGCCGGCCGCCGGACCAGCCTGGTCGACATCGCGCCGACGATCCTGCGTTATCTCGGCCAGCCGCTCGACGGGCTCGATGGACAGCCCATAGTCGGCCCGCCGTAACGGGATCGGTATGTCACGTGCTTTCTTGACAGGCAGCGGCGCCGCCGCTTAATAGCGCCCACCCATGGCTGGGTAGCTCAGCTGGTTAGAGCACGGCACTCATAATGCCGGGGTCGGCGGTTCAAGTCCGCCCCCAGCTACCAGATTCCGGCCCCCGGAGATGTGCCCACAAGGGCACGCCCGGGGGCCTTTCATTTGCGCGGAGCCTGCGCCAGTTTAGGACCATGGCCAACGGACAAACGCAGCAGACAGACGTCGTCGTGGTGGGAGCCGGGCCGGTCGGCCTGTTCACGGTGTTCGAGTGCGGCATGGTCCGCCTCAACTGCCATGTGGTGGATATCCTCGACGATGTCGGGGGCCAGTGCACCGCGCTCTACCCCGAGAAGCCGATCTACGACATCCCCGGCTTCCCGCGCGTCGATGCGGCGGAGCTGATCGTGCGGCTGAAGGCGCAGGCCGCGCCGTTCCGGCCGGTCTACCACCTGGGCCAGCAGGTCGAGAAGCTGGAGCCGCTGACCGGCGGCTACTGGCGGGTCACGACGTCCAGGGGAACGATCATCCAGGCCCGGGCCGTGATCGTGGCTGCCGGCGTGGGAGCGTTCGGACCCAACCGGCCGCCGCTCGACGGCATCGAGGCGTTCGAGGGCAAAAGCGTCTTCTACTACGTGACTCAGCGCGAACTGTTCCGGGGGCGGCGCGTCGTGATCGCAGGTGGCGGCGACACGGCGGTCGACTGGGCGCTGTCGCTGAACGAGATCGCATCGCACGTCTCCGTCGTCCATCGGCGGGACAGGTTCCGCGCCGCGCCCGACAGCGAGGCAAGGCTCAAGGCGCTGGCCAAGGCCGGCAAGGTCGATCTGGTCGTGCCCTATCAGCTCCATGGGCTGGAAGGCAGCGACGGCCAGCTCACGGCCGTGACGGTCGCCACGCTCGACGGCGAGACGCGCCGGCTCGAGGCGGACGTGCTGCTGCCGTTCTTCGGCCTGTCGATGTCGCTCGGTCCGATTGCGGAGTGGGGGCTGGCGCTGGAACACAACCAGCTCGCCGTCGAGCCGTCGACCGCCGCAACGAGCCAGAGGGGCATCTTCGCCGTGGGCGACGTCGTGACCTACCCCGGCAAGCTGAAGCTGATCCTGACGGGTTTCGCGGAGGCGGCGATCGCGGCGCGTTCCGCCTATGCGCTGATCCATCCCGAGACGCCGCTGCATTTCGAATATTCGACGACGTCGGGCGTGCCCGACGCCTGAGCGGGGCGACCGCGCCGTCTCACGCGGCGGCAGCGACCTTCCTCAGGGCGGCGAGTCGGCGCGCATAGGGCGGGTCGTTCTCCGGCACCAGGACCGGGGGAACGATCGTCTCCGCGAAATGGCAGGCCACCACCTGGCCTTCCGCTCCCACGGGCCGCAGCAGCGGCTCGTCCTGGCGGCATCTTTCCTGTGCGTGCGGGCAGCGCGTGTGGAAGCGGCAGCCTTTCGGCGGATTGAGCGGGCTCGGCACGTCGCCGGAAAGGCGGATGCGGGCGCGTTCGGCCGTCGGATCCGGGACGGGCACGGCGGAGAGAAGGGCCTGCGTGTAGGGATGGCGCGGCAGGGCGAACAGGCTGCGCTTGGGCGCCAGTTCGACGATCTTGCCGAGATACATCACGGCGACGCGGTCCGCGATGTGCCGGACGACCGCGAGATCGTGGGCGATGAAGATGTAGGACAGGCCGAGCTTGCGCTTGAGGTCCTGCAGCAGGTTGATGACCTGCGCCTGGATCGAGACGTCGAGCGCCGATACCGGCTCGTCGCACACGATCAGCTTGGGCTGGGACGCCAGCGCCCGTGCGATGCCGATACGCTGCCGCTGGCCGCCGGAGAATTCGTGCGGGTAGCGCAGCGCATGCCAGGGCGAGAGGCCGACTTCGCCCAGCAGCTCGTCGATGCGCCGCCGCAGCGTCTCGCCCGACGCCAGCCCGTGCAGCCGCAGCGGCTCGGCCAATGTCTCGCCGACGGTGAGACGCGGGTTCAGCGAGGCATATGGGTCCTGGAAGATGATCTGCATGTCGCGGCGTAGGTCGCGCAGGGCGCCGCGATCGAGGCCGCGCACGTCGCGGCCGGCGAAGCGGATCGTGCCGGCGGTAGCTTCGATCAGGCGCAGGACGAGCCGGCCGGTCGTGGACTTGCCGCAGCCCGACTCGCCCACCAGGGCCAGCGTCTCGCCCGGCGCCACGTCGAAGGTCAGTCCATCGACCGCGCGCACCGTGCCGACGGCATTCTGGAAGACGATGCCGCGCTTGACCGGGAAGTGCTTGGCGAGGCCGGCTACGGAGAGGAGAGGCTCGGTCACGAGGCGGCAATCCCTGTGGCAAGGCAAAGGTCGAGCGTCTGGTCGAGGGGTGCCTTCCAGCAGGCCGTGCGATGACCGGGCGCGATCTCCTTCAAGGGCGGTATCTCGGCGCGGCAACGCGCGTCGGCCAGCGGACAGCGCGGGCTGAAGCGGCAGCCGGCGGGCAGCGCGTAGGGGTTGGGCACCATGCCCTCGATGGCGGTGAGCCGTTCGTCGCCGTCGCTGCCGAGACGCGGGATCGAGCCCAGCAGACCGAGCGTGTAGGGATGCTGTGGGTCGGCGAAGAGCATCCCGACCGGTGCTTCCTCGACGATGCGGCCCGAGTACATGACGATGACCCGGTGCGCGAGTTCGGCCACCACGCCGAGATCGTGCGTGATCAGCATGATCGACGTGCCGGTGCGTTCGCGCAGGTCGCGCAGCAGGTCGAGGATCTGCGCCTGGATGGTGACGTCAAGGGCGGTCGTCGGCTCGTCGGCGATCAGCAGCTTCGGGTCGCAGGCCAGCGCCATGGCGATCATCACCCGCTGGCGCATGCCGCCGGACAGCTGGTGGGGATACTCGTCGAGCCGCGTCCGCGCCGACGGGATCTTCACGAGCTCGAGCATCTCCAGCGCGCGGGCGCGCGCCTCCGCGTGCGATATGCGCCGGTGCAGCAGGACAGCCTCGACGATCTGCTCGCCCACGGTCTGGACCGGGTTGAGGCTAGTCATCGGCTCCTGGAAGATCATCGCGATGTCGTTGCCGCGCACGGCCCGCATGTCGCTCTCGGGGAGATTCAGCAGATCGCGCCCCTGCAGGACGATCTCGCCCCCGGCGACGCGGCCCGGCGGATTGGGGACAAGCCGCATGATGGAGAGCGACGTCACCGACTTGCCGCAGCCCGACTCGCCCACGATCCCCAGCGTCTCCCCGGGCGCCAGCGAGAAGCTGATCCCGTCGACGGCAGCGAAGACGCTGCCGCCGGAGCGGAACTCGGTGCGCAGGTTGCGCACGTCGAGCAACGGCGCGTCGGGGAGAGGAGCAGGCTGGCTCACGGGCGGGCCTTCAAGCGCCTGTCAGGTGACGGGACGCGACTGCGGCAGCCGCTCCTTGCTGCCATAGACCGGGGGGGCGAGCTGATCGGCGGTGCGGCCGGCCCAGTCGCGCTGGCTCACCGTCTCCAGTCGCTTGCGCTGGCCTTCGACGAGACCGGCCGTCGCCGCCTCGACATCGACCGTCAGGACCTTGCCGTCCTTCACGACCTGGACGCCGTCGACATAGACGTGGCGGATCGCGCGGTCGCCGGCCGAATAGATCAGGCTGCGCACCGGCTCGTGCGCCGGCTGCATGTAGGGGTGCCCCATGTCGACCAGGGAGAAGTCGGCTTTGCAGCCCGGCGCCAGCCGGCCGATGTCCGCCCGCCGCAGCATCCTGGCGCCGCCGATCGTCGCCGCCTCGAAGGCGTGGCGCGTGGTGCCCATCTTGTAGTTCATGGTGAAGACGCGGGCGAGGTAACAGACCAGCCGCATCTCATCGAGCATGTTGTGCGGGAAAGTGTCCGTCCCGATGCCCACGGTGATGCCGGCCTCCATGTAGCGGCCGATCGAGTTCATCACCATGCCGCGGCGGGCGAACACGGTCGGGCAGTGCGCAACCGATGCACCCGAGTCCCGCAGCCTCTCGAAATCGTTGGCGTGTGGGTAATGGATCTGGGGATGGTCGTTCAGGAAGATGCCGTGGCCGATGATCAGGTCCGGTCCCAGCACGCCGATCGAGTCCAGCCACTCGATGGGCGTCTTGCCGTGGCGGTGGACCATCTCGTGGAACTCCACGACGGCCTGGCAGGCATGGGTCTGCATCGGCAGGTTGCGGCGCTTCGCTTCCTGCAGGGCCTCCTTGAAGTAGCCCTCGTGGCAGGTGTCGATCTGGGCTGGGCCGACCATGCCGGAGATGCGGCCGCTCGGATGTTTCGCCGCCTCGTCGAGCGTCTTCATGGACATCTCGAAGGCCTTCTCGCCGGCCTTCTCGTCCCACGCGTATTCGACGGTGTAGCCGTTCTTCGTGTACCAGGCGCCCTGGCGCATCATCGGGCAGACGACGGCGCGGATGCCGGTCGATGCGAGATCGTCGACCCAGCCCTCGCGCGCCATCGACAGGTCGGAGATCGTCGTGACGCCACTCTTCAGCAGCTCGGATACGGCGACCTTGGAGGAGGGGCCTGCATCCTCCGGATTTAGGCCGAACACGGTCAGATACTCATAGAGAGAGCTCTGGCCGAGCTTGTCGCTGCCATATTCCTCCGTGAGCCCCTTGTTGGCCGGCTCGGAGAAGGGATGGCTGTGGACGTTGACCAGGCCGGGGATCGCCATGAACCCCTTGCCGTCGATGGTGGTGTCGGTCGGCCCGGTATAGCCCGGGCCGACATGGACGATCTCGTTGCCCTTGAACACGAGATCGCCGCTGTCGAGGTAGACGTGCCGCCCTTCCGCCTCGTCCCAGGCAACGATGTGGTCGAGGCCGGCGATCCTGGTCGTCTTCATGAACGTTTCGCTCCGTGTCCTGATGCTTACTTGTAGGCGATACCGAGGCCCTTATAGAGGCCGCATCCGTAGTTGCCGTGGGCCCGGATAGGCTTCAGCTTGGCGCCGGCCACGACGAACAGCGGTTCGTGGAACAGCGGGATCCAGACAGCCGCGTCGTGGACCTTCTGCTGCACTGCCTGGAAGGCGGCGGTCCGCGTGGCTTCGTCCGTAGCCGTCGAGCCCTTGTCGAGGAGCTCGTCGGTCTCCTTGTCCTTCCAGTTCATCCGGTTGGGCGTGGGCGTATTGGTCGAACGGAAGTAGAGGTTCAGGGCGTCGCCGGCGCTGACATAGGGGAAGCTCATGCCGAAGGCGTCGAACTCCTGCGTGGCGAGCTTGCCCCAGGCGACGGTGGCATCGAAGAGCTGGATCTGCAGATCGATGCCGACCTTGCGCAGGTCGCCTTGGACGGCTTCGGCAATCTCCTTGAAGGCTCCCGAGATGCCATAGACGACGGGCGCGAGCTTCTTGCCGTCCTTGTAGCGGAAACCGTCCGGGCCCTTCTTCCAGCCGGCCTCGTCGAGCAGCTTCTCGGCTTCCTTGACGTTCTCGCCGTAAACCGCGCGGTCGACCTTCGGGTTGAAATCCATCACGTTCGGGCTGAGCAACGTCGAGGCGGGATCGGCGAGCCCGAAGGTCACGGCGTCGGCAATCGCCTTCTGGTCGACCGCGAGGTTCATCGCCTTGCGGACGCGCACGTCGCTCATCAACTCCTTGTCGACCTTGAAGCCGATGAAATAGGTCCAGAAGAAGTTCTCGGCCTTGGTGACCGACAGGTTCTTGTTGTCCTGCAGCTCCTTGATCGCCCAGTAGGGAACATACTGGCTGGCATCGGCCTGTCCGGCCTGCAGGGCGGTGACGCGCGTATTCTCCTCGGGCACGACCTTCCAGACGACGCGGTCGACCTGCGCCTCGGTGGCGTCGTAAATCGGCGGCCCCCATTTGTAGCCCTTGTGCTTGGTGAGCACGGTCTGGTCCCGCGGCGTCCAGCTCTCGAAGCAAAACGGGCCGGTGCCGTCGAAGCCCTTGACGCCGAAATCGGCGCCGAGCTGCTTGGCCTGCTCGACGTTCAGGACCGTGTGGAAATACTGCGTCATCTGGTAGAGCAGCTCGGAGAACGGCTTCTTGAGCTTGTATTCGACAGTGTAGTCGTCGGGTGCCGTGACCTTGTCGACGTCGCCCATGCGCCACTTCACGAGACCCTTCGTCTCCGGGTCGAGCCAGCGCTCGTAGGTCGCGACCACGTCCTTGGCGGTCATCTTCTTGCCGCTGCAGAAAGACACGTCGTCGCGCAGCTTGAAGGTGTAGGTGAGGCCGTCCGGCGACACACTCCAGCTCTTGGCGAGGCCGGGCTTCAGGGTCTTCATGTCGAAGTCGAGGTTCACCAGGGTGTCGCCCATCATGTAGATGACTTCGGCCCCCGATCGCGCTGTCGATTTGTGCGGATCGTAACGGTCGGTATCGATCTCGCGCACGATCGTCACGCTTTTCTGCGCCAGTGCCGGCGCTGCCGCGCCGGCGACGGCGATGGCCGCGACGGCCGCCCATGTCAGTTTGCTCATGACCACACCTCCTGTTGCTTTGCTATTGCCTCAGCTTGGGATCCATGGCGTCGCGCAGGGCATCGCCCAGCAGGTTGAAGGCCAGCACGACGAGAAAGATGACGGCGCAGGGCAGCGTGGAGACGTGCGGCGCGATCGACAGGAAGCGCCTCCCGTCCGACGCCATGCTGCCGAGTTCGGCGGTGGGCGGCTGCGCGCCGAGCCCGAGGAAGGACAGCGACGCGCCCAGCAGGATCGCCTGGCCGAGCTGGAGGGTCATGTAGATCAGGATGGTGGGCCACGCGTTCAGCGCCAGGTAGCGCCAGATCAGCGCCCCGTCGCCCAGCCCCACGGCGCGGCCTGCCTCCATGTATTCCTGCTGCATGATCGACTGCGCCGCGCCGCGCGAGATGCGGGCGATCGACGGCACCGAGGCGACGCTGAGGGCGATCACCAGCGAGACGAGGCCGGTGCCGAACACCGCGGCGATGGCAAGGCCGAACAGGATCGAGGGAAAAGAGAGCAGCACGTCGACCAGGCGCATCAGCGGCTGGTCGAGGCGACGGAAGTAGGCGGCGCCGAGGCCGATGAGGGCACCGAGCCCGCCACCGACGAGAACCGCGGCGACGCCGATGCCCAGCGTGGCGCGCAGGCCGAACAGCAGCCGGCTCACCATGTCGCGGCCCTGGCCGTCCGCTCCCAGGAGATAGTCGGGACAGCGCGGGCTGCCGATGGGGCACAGCCGCAGCCGCATGTTGTTCGCGTAGGGATCGAACGGCGCGATATAGGGCGCAAGGAGCGCCGCCCCCACGAGCAGGACGAGGAACAGCGCGGCGATGGCCGCCGGCGGATCGCGCAGGATGCGCCGCCAGATCGCGTTCTTGCGGCGGATCGCGGCGATCGCCAGCCGGTCGGAGTCGCTTTGGGGCGGGACGGCCAGGTCGGTCATCCGCGCGCGATCCGGGGATCGAGGTAGGCGTACAACACGTCGACGACGAGATTGATCACCATGAAGCCGACCGCGAGGATGAGGATGGCACCCTGCGCGAGGGGCAGGTCGCTCGCGGTGATGGCGCCGACGGCCATCCTGCCGACGCCGGGCCACGCGAACATCGTCTCCGTGACGATGGAGCCGCCCAGCAGGAAGCCGATCTGCAGGCCGACCAGCGTCACGACCGGGATCATCGCGTTGCGCAGCGCGTGCTTCAGCGTCACGCGCCAGTCGGAGGCGCCCTTCGCGCGCGCCGTGCGGACGTAGTCGGCGCCGAGCGTCTCCAGTAGCGACGTGCGCGTCATCCGCGCGACCGGACCGACGAAGACCGCGCCGAGCGTGATCGCCGGCAGGATGATGCTGAGCAGGCCGGGGAGGGTCCAGATCGGCCCGGCACGGCCCTGGAACGGCAGCAATCCGGCACCGCCCACGTACTGGATCAGCAGCAGGCCGACCCAGAAAACAGGGACGGACACACCCATCACGGACAAGCCCATGATGGCGCGGTCGATCGTCGTGCCGCGACGCCGTGCGGCAAGCGTGCCCAGGGTGATGCCGAGCGGCACGGCCCAGACGAGGCAGGCCAGCATCAGTTCCACGGTCGGCCACAGGGTCAGCGCGATCTCGTCGACGACCGGCCGGTTCGAGATCATCGAGCGGCCGAGGTCGAGCTGGAGCACGCGCGAGAGATAGTGGAAGAACTGCATCCACAGGGGGCGGTCCAGCCCCAGTTCCTGACGGATCGCCTCGATCTCGGCCTTGGTCGCCGTCGGGCCGGCGACGACGGTGGCCGGATCGGTCGGCACGACCTGCAGGAGAAGGAAGCCGATCAGCAGCACCCCGAGCAGCACGGGCAGCGAGATCATCAATCTGTGGGCGATGTGACGCGCCATGTCGTGCGTTACCTGTCCCTCTCGGGTAGAACGTTGACCCAAGCCGGCACGCTCGACAAGCGAGAGCCGGGTGGCATGATCGCTGCAAGATTCGCGCCGAGGAGCGTTTTGATGTCGTCAGACAAGTTGAATGAGCAGGCCAAGGGCGTTTTCATCATCGCGGCAACGCCTTTCACGGACGATGGCGCGCTTGACCTGCAGAGCGTCGACAGCCTGACCGACTTCTATCTGGGCTGCGGCGTACATGGCTTCACCCTGTTGGGCATGATGGGCGAGGCGCACAAATTGACGGCAGAGGAGTCGCTCTCCGTGGTCACCCGGGTGATCGCGCGGGCCCAGGGACGTCAGGTGATCGTCGGCGTGAGCCACGCCGGACTGGAGAACGTGCGCCGTCTCTCGCACGAGGCGATGATCGCAGGTGCGGCCGGCGTCATGGTGGCGCCGCCGCCGGGCCTCAAGGGCGACGAAGGCATCTACAACTACTACGCACAGGTCTTCCAGGCGCTCGGTCCCGACATTCCCGTCGTCTATCAGGACTATCCGCAGACGACGGGCGTCTATCTGCCGGCCACGGTGTTCGAGCGGCTCGTCGACGACTTCAAGCAGCTGGTGATGTTGAAGCACGAGGATGCGCCTGGCCTGGCCAAGCTGACGCGGATCCGCGAGGGCGAGAAGAAGCCCGGCCGCCGTCGCGTGTCGATCCTCGTCGGCAATGGCGGCATCTACTATCCGCAGGAGATGCGGCGCGGCGCCGACGGCGCCATGACGGGCTTCGCCTGGCCCGAGATGCTCGTCGAGGTCTACGAGCTCTTTGCCCGGGGCAAGGCAGAGGAGGCGGAGGATTTGTTCGATATCTACCTTCCGCTGGTGCGGCACGAAGTGCAGCCCGCGATCGGCCTCGCGCTGCGCAAGGAGGTGCTGTTCCGGCGTGGTGCGATCAAGAGTCCGAAGCAGCGTGCTCCCGGGTCGTCGCTGACGGCTGCGGACAGGAGCGAACTCGATGGGCTGATCGCCCGGCTCGAACGGCGGCTGGCGGCAGCCGGCCGCGGCCGGAAGGCGGCGGAGTAAGGGACATGGCCGACTTCGATCTCATCATCCGCAATGCCCGCATCGTCACCGCCGAGCGCCAGACCGAGGGCGACATCGCCGTCCGCGAAGGCGTGGTCGTGGAGCTGGGTCCCGACATCAAGGGCACCGGCGCCCGCGAGATCGATGCCGGCGGCAAGTTCGTCCTGCCGGGCGGCGTCGACAGCCACTGCCATATCGAGCAGAAATCCGGCATGGGCGTCATGTGCGCCGACGATTTCTACAGCGGCACCGTCTCAGCGGCGTTCGGCGGCACGACGACGGTCATTCCGTTCGCGGCCCAGCATCGCGGCATGTCGCTGCGTCAGGTCGTGAAGGACTATCACGAGGCGGCGACGCCCAAGGCGGTCATCGACTACGGCTTCCACCTGATCGTCTCCGATCCGACGCCGCAGGTGCTGGGGCAGGAGCTGCCGGCGCTGATCAAGGACGGCTACACGTCGTTCAAGATCTACATGACCTACGACGCGCTGAAGCTCAGCGACTACCAGATCCTCGACATCCTGGCGCTCGCCCGCAAGGAAGGCGCGCTGGTCATGGTGCATGCCGAGAACCACGACATCATCCAGTGGCTGGCCCATCACCTGGTCGAGCAGGGCCATGGCGCGCCGAAATTCCATGCGATCGCCCATGCGCGCATCGCCGAAGCCGAGGCGACCAACCGGGCGATCTCGCTCGCCCGCCTGGTCGATGCGCCGTTGCTGCTGGTCCACATGTCCGAGGTCGAGGCCATCGAGACGCTGCGCCAGGCACAGAAGAAGGGCCTGAAGATCTTCGGTGAGACCTGCCCGCAATATATCGCGCTGACCGCCGACGACATGGACAAGCCCGGGGTCGAGGGCGCGATGTGGTGCTGCAGCCCGCCGCCGCGAGACTCCGAGGCGCAGGAAGCCGTATGGGCGGCGTTGAAGGATGGGACGTTCCAGACCTTCTCGTCGGATCACGCGCCTTACCAGTTCAACGAGAAGGGCAAGATTCCGAAGGGCGACAAGACCACCTTCAAGGAAATGGCCAATGGCGTGCCAGGCCTCGAGATCCGGCTGCCGATGCTGTTCTCCGAGGGCGTCCAGAAGGGTCGCATAACGCTGCAGCAATTCGTGGCGCTGACCTCGGCCAACCATGCCAAGCTCTACGGGCTCTACCCGCGCAAGGGCACGATCGCGATCGGGTCGGACGCCGATTTCGCCATCTGGGACGCCGACAAGGACGTCACGGTGCGCTGGGCGGACCTGCACGACAATGTCGGCTACACGCCCTACGAAGGCCGTCAGCTCAAGGGCTGGCCGGTCGTCGTCGTGAGCCGCGGCCGGGTCGTCGTCGAGGACGGCAAGCTCAATGCCGAGCGCGGCTCGGGCAAGTTCCTGCCTTGCGCCTCGCCCGATTCCGCCAAGCCCCAGGGCCAGACCGCGCCGGAGCTGCAGTCGATGTCCCGCTTCGGCCTCAAGCCGCTGTTCTAGAGGAGTAAGAGAAGTGTCCCGCCGTCTCAAAGTCTCGTCCGCCCAGCTCGGTCCGATCAACCTGGCCGACAGCCGCGCCAGCGTCGTGAAGCGCATGATCGAGATGCTGAAGGAAGCCGACAGCCGCGGCTCCAAGTTCATCGTGTTCCCGGAACTCGCGCTCACGACGTTCTTCCCGCGCTACTGGATGGAAGATCCGAACGAGGTCGAGAAATACTTCGAGAGCCAGATGCCGAGCCCGGAGACGCTGCCGCTGTTCGAGCTGGCGCGCGAGAAGGGCATCGGTTTCTACCTGGGCTACGCCGAGCGGACCGAGGAAGAGGGATCGACCCACCATTTCAACACCTCGATCCTGGTCGGACCCGACGGGCGTCTCGTCGGCAAGTATCGCAAGGTCCATCTGCCGGGCCATGACGAGCACCGGCCGACGGTGCCGTACCAGCATCTCGAGAAGAAGTATTTCGAGGTCGGCAATCTCGGCTTCAACGTCTGGAAGATGTTCAAGGAAGACGTGATCATCGGCCAGTGCATCTGCAACGACCGGCGCTGGCCCGAGACCTTCCGCGTCATGGGACTGAAGGGCGCCGAGATGGTCGTGCTGGGCTACAACACGCCGAGCGACAACGTCTACGCGCCCCACGAACCGCCGTACCTGCGCGTGTTCCACCACATGCTGTCGCTGCAAGCCGCCGCCTACCAGAACGGCATCTGGGTCGTGGCCACCGCCAAGGCGGGCAAGGAGGACGGCTTCTGGCTGCATGGCGGGTCGGTCATCGTGGCGCCGACCGGCGAGATCGTGGCCAAGGGCACGACCGAGGAGGACGAAGTGATCTCCTACGATTGCGACCTCTCGCTCGGCGAGTATATCCGCAACACCACCTTCAACTTCGCCAAGCACCGCCGTCCCGAGCATTACAAGCTGATCAGCGAACGCGCGGGCGTGAAGGTCGAACCGTCGAACTGAGGACCGAAGAGATGCAGTATGCTGCCGACGACCTGACGCCGCACGAGCGTTACAAGGTCCTGACCGCTTTCGTGCTGCCCCGGCCGATCGCCTGGGTGACGACGGTCGGGCCGACCGGCGTGGTGAATGCCGCGCCCTTCAGCTTCTTCAACGTCTTCGCCGAAGACCCGCCGCTCTGCATGTTCGCCATCAACAAGCGGCCGGACGGGCGCATCAAGGATACGTGGACCAACATCCAGCGCACCGGCGAGTTCGTCGTCAATCTGACGGACGAGCCGCTGGCGCAGGTGATGCACGAGTCCAGCGGCGACTTCCCGCCGGATGTCGGCGAGCCCGACTATCTCGGCCTGAAGCTCGCGCCGTGCGTCGACATCAAGGTGCCGAGGCTGGCCGATGCGCCGTGGTCGATGGAATGCAAGACCTGGCAGGTCATCAACGTGAAGGACGACCGCCAGCTCGTGATCGGCGAGGGACTGCGCTTCCACATTCGCGACGAGCTGTGGGACGACAAGGCCAAGCGCGTCCACATGGACAAGTACCATCCGGTCGGCCGCATGTTCGCCGACCGCTACTGCCGCACCAACGACCGCATGGATTTCCCGGCCGCCCCGGTCGTGAAGGCCAAGGCGGCGGAATAGGCGGCCGATCCGCCTCGGAAGATCAGCCCCAGCCGAGGCGGGCGCGCCCGATCGCCATCGAGACGGCGGCCTGGCTCGGTTCGACGACCGGCAGACCGACATGACGCTGCAGCCGGTCGCGATAGCGCGCCATGCCGGCGCAGCCCATGACGAGCACGTCTGCACCGTCGACGTCGCGCAGCTCGGCCGCGACCTCGGTCATGCGGCTGAAGGTTCGCGCTTCGTCGGCCAGCTCGACCACGCCGAGCCCGATCGCGCGGTCGCCGGCCATCCGGTCGTAGAGGCCCATCTGCCCCACGTAGCGCAGATGGCGCGGGATCGACTTCTTGAGGATGGAGATCACGCCGAAACGCTGCCCGAGCGTCAGGGCGGTCAGGATGCCGCACTCCGCGATGCCGAGCACCGGCTTGTCCGTGAGTTCGCGCGCGGCATGCAGGCCAGGATCCGAGTAGCACGCGATGACGAACGCGGAGCAGTCGGCAGAGCGCTTCCTGACCATGGCGCCGATCAGCGGGACGACCTGCTCGACATGGCTCTGGTTCTCGATGCCCGGCGGGCCTTCCGACAGCGTCACGCATTCGATGGCGGGACCGCCCTGCAGGCGCAGCGGTTCCATCGCCACGTCGATGCCCCGCGTGACCGCTTCGGTCGAATTGGGATTGATGACGAGGATACGGTCGTTCTTGGCTTGGGACATGGCGCCGAACATGGCCCCTAAATTGCTATTCGCCAATGCCTGTTTTAACGTCGCCGCCGGGGATTTCCAGGGAAGGGAGCTTCTAGCAATGATCTATCGTCGTCTTGCCGCGGTCGCCATCGCAGCCATCGTCTGCGCCGGTCCCGCGCTTGCCCAGGACAAGAAGCCGCCGCTGCGCACCGGTGTCGACGGCACGTTCGCGCCGCACGCCATGCCCAAGCTGGGTGGCGGGGTCGAGGGCTTCCAGATTGACGTCTTCACCGAGGCGGCGAAGCGTATGGGCCGCGATATCACCATCGATGCGGTGAGCTTCTCGACGCTGATCCCGGGCATGCAGTCCGGCCGCTACGACTTCATCGCCGCGCCGACCACGGTGACCAAGGAGCGCGCGGAGAACATGCTGTTCACGGCCGGCTACCTTTGGACTGCCTATCAGTTCGGCATCAAGAAGGGCAGCGCGCCGATCAAGGGCTGGGAAGACCTCAAGGGCAAGGCCGTCTCGGTCAACAAGGGCACGCCCTACGAGAAGCTCGCCAAGGAGATGGCGGAGAAGTACGGCTTCACCGTCCAGGTCTACGACACCCAGCCCGACGCGACCCAGGCGGTCCTGTCCGGCCGCGCCTACGCGACGCTGGGCGGCAACACGACCATCGTCTTCGCGGCGTCCAAGAATCCACAGTTCGTGGCCGATCTCGAGCTCAAGGACACGCGCGCCCACTGGGCCGCTCCGGTGCCGAAGGACAATCCGAAGCTGCGTGCCGAGCTGCAGGATGCGCTCGACTGCATGAAGAAGGACGGCACGATGGCCAAGTTCTACGAGAAGTGGTTCAGCAAGAAGCCGGCCGCCGACGACCTCGCGGTTGTCGTCACGCCGGGATACGGCGTGCCGGGCATGCCGGGCTACGACCCGACACCGCACGAGCTGAAGTGCGGCGGCTGAGCCCAAGTTCCTCCATCGATCCACGAGGGACCTTCTGTCCAAGGAAGGTCCCTCGGCTTTTTTAACCCGATCGTGACGACGGAAGCATCGTGACCAACCACATCGTCGAGGCTCGCGGCATCCACAAGCATTTCGGCACCCTTCATGTCCTGAAGGGTGTCGACCTCAAGGTGGACGAGCGCGAGCTGGTCTTCGTCATCGGACCCTCGGGATCCGGGAAATCCACGCTGCTGCGGTGCCTGAACCGGCTGGAAGAGCCGTCCTCCGGCTCGATCGTGGTCGACGGCATCGACATGCTGGACCCCAAGACCGACATCAACCATGCGCGCCAGCGCATCGGCATGGTGTTCCAGTCCTTCAATCTCTATCCGCACATGACGGCGCTGGGGAACGTGACGCTCGCGCTGCGCAAGGTCGCCGGAAAGGGACGGGCCGAGGCCGAGCAGATCGCGCGGGCCGCGCTCGAGCGCGTGGGGCTGGCCGACCGCGCGGACCACACGCCGGGGCAACTATCGGGCGGCCAGCAGCAGCGTGTCGCCATCGCGCGCTCGATCGCGCTGGAGCCGCGCGTCATGCTGTTCGACGAGCCGACCAGCGCGCTCGATCCCGAACTGGTTGGATCGGTGCTCGAGGTCATGCGGGGCCTGCGCGAGAGCGGCATGACCATGATCGTGGTCAGCCACGAGATGGGCTTTGCCCGCGCCGCCGCCGACCGCGTTGTGTTCATGGACCACGGGCTGATCGTGGAGCAGGGGCCACCCGCCGCCATCTTCGAGAACCCGGCGCACGAGCGCACCCGCGCCTTCATCGGACAGATCCAGCGGCACTGACCATGATCCAGGCATTTCCGACCTTCCGGACGATGGCCCGCCGATGAGCCGCTGGGACAAGTTCGTCGAGACCTTCTTCAACATGAAGGTCATGGAGCGTTACCTGCCTGACATCCTGTCCGGTGTCGTGGTGACGATCGAACTCGCCGTCCTGATCGTGATCACCGGCCTGGCCGCCGGTCTGATGCTGGCGCTCCTGCGCAGCCTCGCGATCCGGCCGCTCAACTGGCTGATCATCTTCGTGGTCGACGTGTTCCGCTCCCTGCCGCCGCTGGTCATCATCGTCCTGCTCTATTTCGGCCTGCCCTATGCGGGCCCGGCGCCCTCGGGTTTCGTGTCGACCTGGCTGTCGCTCGCCTTCGTGCTGATGGCCTTCTCGGAGGAGATCTTCTGGGCCGGCATCACGTCGATCCCGAAAGGACAATGGGAAGCGGCGCGCTCGACCGGGCTCTCGTTCAGCCAGACGCTGTTCAACGTCGTGTTGCCCCAGGCCTTCCGGCTGACCATTCCGCCGCTCACCAACCGCACCATCGCCATCACCAAGGGGACGGCGCTCGGCACCGTCGTCGCGGTGACCGAAATCCTCGGTCAGGCAAGCTCGGCCATGTCCAATTCCTACAACCCGTCGCCGCTCATGCTCGGCGCCGCGGCGTACGTCGTTCTCTTCCTGCCCGTGGTCGTGGCCGCGCGCTGGGTCGAAGCCAAGTTCGCCTGGAAGCGGTGAGGGGACGGCGATGATCCAGACCTTCTTCAACATCGAGATCATGACGGCCGCATGGCCGATCGTGCTTTCCGGCCTCAAGAACACGATCCTGCTGTCGCTGATCGTCGTGCCGCTCGGGCTGCTGGGCGGCCTGATCCTGGCACTGCTCGCGTCGTTCAAGCACCCGCTCGTGCGGTGGCCGCTGATGGCGTGGACGGACTTCTTCCGGGCCTTCCCGCCGCTCGTGCTTCTGGTGCTGCTGTTCGCCGGCCTGCCGTTCGCGGGGCTCGAACTGGGCGGCTTCGCCTGCGTCGCCATCGCCTTCTTCCTGAACACCGGCTCCTACTACGGCGAGATCTTCCGGGCCGGCATCGATTCGGTGCCCAACGGGCAGGTCGAGGCGGCGCGTTCCACCGGGCTCAGCCGCATGCAGGCGATGCGCTACGTCGTCCTGCCCCAGGCTGTCCGGAACGTCATGCCGGACCTGCTCTCGAACACGCTGGAAGTCGTGAAGCTCACGTCTCTCGGTTCGGTCGTGGCTGTCCCGGAACTGCTCTACGAGGCGCGCCAGGCGCAGAGCATCACCTACAATCCGACGCCCATCGTCATGGCGGCGATCATCTACTTCCTGATCCTGTGGCCGCTGGTCCGCCTGCTGAGCCGTCTGGAGAACCGCGCGCTGGCGGGGCGTCGCTAGCGCGCTCCCACCGGAGCGCGGGCGGCGAGCCGCCGGTCAGCCCTTGCGCGTCACGCAATCGGCATAAGTGACCGTCTTCGACGGACCTTCCTCGACGAAGGCGGTGTCGCCCTTGCTCCAGAAGACGACGCTCTCGCTCGAATCGGCATAGCGGATGCCCGAGCCCGACAGTGTCTGCGGCAGGCTGAATTTGCGGCCGTCGCCGAGCTGCACCACGACGCGCCCGCCCGGTATCGGCCGGCCGTCGGACGCCGTACGGGTCGGGCCGTCGAAATAGTCGGCGATCATCGTCTTTCCCTGCTGGCACTGGTACCGGACGGTCGAGATCGGCGCGTCCGGAGGCGGCACTTTCAAGGGCGTGCCGCTCTGGCACGCCGCGAGGAGCAGTGGGGGCCCCAGCATGAAGGCGAGGGGGACGCGCAGGCCCCGGACCGCCCTGCGTCCTGGACGGGCCATGTCGAGGAATGCCGGCTCGGCGCAGACGCGAAGGGCGCGGGGAGAGGACTGTCGATCCGGCATACGGCACCTCGAGGGCTTGGTTTGCTTCGACACTAACATTGTCGTGCGGGCGGCGTTCCGATCAACGAGCATCCGGCGATGCATCGTCGCGCGTTACGAGAACGGCGTCCGCATGACGGTATGGCAAGCCGATTCGCGGGCCGCGCCAGTTGCGGCGATCTTCCCGCATCCATAACCTCGCCCGCAATGGCGACAAAAGTCGCCGCCGGGAGGAATAACGCATGCTCAAAATGTTTCGCGCCGCCGCGGCGTGCCTGGTTGCCGCCGCTTTCGGGCAACAGGCCGCCGCGCAGACCAATTGGCCTGACAAGCCGGTCAAGATCGTCGTCGGATTCACGGCCGGCAGCTCGACCGACGTCACGGCGCGCATGTTCGCGCAGAAATTCTCCGAAGCATGGGGCCAGCCGGTCATCGTCGAGAACGTCGCGGGCAATTCGGGCGCGATCGGCGTCGACCGCGTCGCAAAGGCCGCGCCCGACGGCTACACGCTGATGTGGTCCGGCAACGCCGCGATCACGATCCTGCCGTCGATGCAGGCGCTGCCGTTCGATCCGCTCAAGGATCTGACGCCGATCTCGACCTCGCTGGTCATGCCGTCGCTATTCATGGTGAACAACGACCTGCCGGTGAAGACGATTCCCGAGCTGATCGCCTATGCCAAGGCCAACCCCGGCAAGCTTTCCTACGGCACGCCGGGCGTCGGCACGCCCCAGCACATCGCCGGTGAACTCTTCTGCCACCTAGCCGGCATCAAGATGGAGCACATCCCCTATCGCGGGGCCAACATGGCCGACCTGATGGGGGGAGTCGTCCAGGTCGGGATCCAGAACGCGGGCGCGGCGCTCCCTCTGGTCCGGGACGGCCGGGTCCGCGGCATCGCGGTCACGTCGCTCAAGCGCACGTCGAGCGCGCCCGACCTGCCGACCCTCGCGGAACAGGGCTTCCCTGGCTTCGAGGCCACGTCGTGGTTCGCTTTGATGGGACCGGCGGGGCTGCCTCAGCCGATCGTCGACAAGGTCCGGGCCGATTCGCTCAAAGTGCTCGCGGACCCCGAGCTTCAGAAGAAGTTCGCGGCCATGGGGCTCGATCTTCTCGGCTCGACGCCGGAGGAGACGCGGGCAGCCATCGCGGCCGATATCCCGAAATGGAAGAAGGTCATCGACTCGGCCGGCATCAAGCCGGCGCAATGAGAGCAGGCGGATAGGGGACCGATCCTCGACGGTTTCGGGCCGTTTGCCGGTGTCCCGAAGCACCTATCCCCCAAGGAACCGCCGTAAGGCTCTCGTCAGCCTGCTTAGGAACAGTTCGGGCCAACGCGGAAGCCGGATCGTACCCCGCTCGTTCTCCGACGATAACCTCGTGTCAGGCAACAGCGCTAACGGATCGGGCCCGGCGGTCAGTACTCGACGGTCTGGCTGCCATCGGGGTGAATGATGATGCGGCTGGGCGTCCCCTGGGGCCGGGTCGGCGTCGGGTCGCGCGTGACATCGGCCTTCCAGTCGCCCGATGGCGCCTGCTGGAGGCGCTGCACGCGATAGCCCTGGCTCTCGATCCGGTCGCGGGTCAGGGATTGCGTACTGGGGTAGGGCGAGGAGGGCGTGGAGATTGTCGGCGGCGGGGGCGTCGCCGGCGGCGGCAAGGCCCCGGGCGACATGGTCTGCGGCATCCGCCCCCCGTTGCCGATGGAATCCGGAGTGAACTGGGCGACCGCCGGCCCGGCGGAGAGACCGCCAATTCCGGCAAGCAGGACGAAAATTCGAAGCGCGCGCATACTGTCCATATGGGAGCGGCCCGCGCGGCTTGCTATGGGAGAAGCATGTCGCGCAAGTCGCTTGCCGAGATCGTCGGCGAAGAAGCCGGGCATCAGATGCCCCGCATCCTGGGGCCCGTCACCATTGTGTTCATGGGGATAGGCGCCATCATCGGTGCCGGCATCTTCGTCCTGACCGGTACTGCCGCGGCTCTCTACGCCGGTCCGGCCGTGCTGATTTCCTTCGTTTTGGCCGGGATCGCCTGCGCGTTCGTCGGCCTCTGCTACGCCGAGCTGTCGGCGCTGATCCCCGTATCGGGCAGCACCTACATCTACACCTTCGCCAGCCTTGGCCGGTTTGCCGCCTGGATGGTCGGCTGGAACCTCGTGCTCGAATATTCGATCGGCGCGGCGACCGTGGCGGTCGGCTGGTCCGGCTACTTCAACGGCGTGCTCGGCCTTGTCGGCCTCGGCATTCCACCGCAATTCGCCGCGCCGACGGGTCAGATGGTGCAGCTTCCCGGAGGCGGTACGGCGACGGCCATCGCCAACCTGCCGGCCGCGGGGATCGTGCTGCTCCTGACCTTTCTCCTGATCAGGGGCACGCACGAATCGGCACGCGTCAACAACATCATGGTCGCCATCAAGCTTGCGGTCGTCCTGGCTTTCATCGCGTTGGGCATCGGGCATATCTCGACAGCAAACTGGGTGCCGTTCGTGCCGCCCAATACGGGGGCTTTCGGATCGTTCGGATGGAGCGGCGTCCTGCACGGCGCCTCGGTGGTCTTCTTCACCTATATCGGCTTCGACGCCGTCTCGAATTGTGCTCAGGAGGCGCGTCGCCCGCAGCGGGACATGCCGGTCGGCATCCTCGGATCGCTCGCCATCTCCACCAGCCTCTATATCCTCGTCGCCGCCGTGATGACGGGCATCGTGCCCTACGCTCAACTCAATGTGGCAGCCCCTATTGGCCTCGCGGTCGAGCGGATCGGGATGCCCTGGTTCGCCGTCGCCATCGAACTCGGCGCGCTGATCGGCATCACGACGGCGATCCTCGTCCTGCTCTACGGCCAGAGCCGCATCTTCTCCCGCATGGCGATGGACCGGCTCCTGCCGCCCATGTTCGCGCGCGTCCATCCCACGCTCGGCACGCCATGGCTGAGCCAGCTCCTCATCTGCGCCGTGGTGGCGCCCGTCGCAGCGATCGCGCCGATCGAGACCTTGGGCGAATTGGTAGGCGTGGGGACGCTCTTCGCCTTCATCATGGTCTGCGCGTCCGTGCTCCGCCTGCGTACACTGGAGCCCGATGCCCACCGCCCGTTCCGCGTGCCTTACGTCCCGGTGGTGCCGATGCTCGGCATCCTGGCCTGTCTCGGCCTCATGGCGGGTCTCTCGCCGTTAACATGGGCAAGGCTCGTAGTATGGATCGCGATCGGCGTCGTCGTTTACTACGCCTACAGCCGCCCGCGTGCCTTGCGGGCAACGGAACTCGCCTCGAAGCCGTAAACAGCAATCACGACGGTCGCTTGAGCGTAAGCGGCCAAACCGCGGAAGCTCGCTTAAGCCAAGTCTATGGCTTGAGCGTGCCGCGCCCCATGCCCCTCGGGCCCCGGCACGCGTACCTTGAACGCGCTCTCCGGCGACCCTGCGCGGACGCATCCTTCCCAGATGCAGAACGGGGCGCCCCACGAGGGAAGGGCGCCCCGCCTGATCCGCAATCAGTAGAGTGTGGCGAACTACTGCTCGCGGACGTTGCCCTTGGTGTCGATCGTCACGGCCACCTCGGCGTTGTTGCGCATGGCCTTGCCGGTCCAGTTGCCGGCAGTGTCGCGGGTCAGCTGCTTCACACCCTGGTAGCCCTTCGCTTCGAGCTGGGCCTTCGCGGCCGCCTCGGCGGCCGTCGCGTTGGACGTGGTCGTCGGCAGGCCGGTGTTCGGGTTGCTGGTGCCGCCCGGCATCGAATTCATGTCGCGGCCAGCGGGCGTGCTGGGCTGCATCGTCTGCGCGCCGGCTACGCCGGCGACGAGCAGGGTGGCAAAAGCGGCGGCAACGGTCGTCTTCACGATGTTCATTTGTTCCTCCGTCCTGGGTCAGTGGGATTGAATAGCGCGGGCTGCGGAGGAAGAACGCCCGCCCTGGGCCCCCGTTGCACGAAATCCACACCTGACCGCGTCAACCCGATTCGGCCGTAGGGGCGGTCGCCTCGGCGTTTGCACGGACCGTGTGAGCGGACAGACCGAATTTGGCACTCAAGGGAGGCGCGCCAGGCGACGGTGCCCGCTATAGTGGCTCTGCAACAACCGAGGAGGCCATGCTCTACATCGAGCTGTCGATCGTCGTCGTCCTGATATTCGTCAACGGGCTGCTTGCCATGTCCGAGCTGGCGCTCGTGTCGGCGCGGCGGCCTCTTCTGGAACAGATGGCGAAGAGCGGCTCCCGGGGCGCCGTCGCAGCTCTGGCACTCACATCGGATCCGGGCCGGTTCCTGTCGTCGGTCCAGGTCGGAATCACCTTGGTCGGCATCATCGCCGGCACGTTCAGCGGCGCCACCCTGGCAGCCCGCGGCGATGCCTGGCTGGAGAGCTTCGGCATGCCGTCCAAATATGCAGAGCCCGCATCCTATGTCGTGGTGGTCGCCCTGATCACCTATCTGTCGGTCGTGATCGGCGAGCTGGTCCCCAAGCAGGTCGGCTTGCGCAACGCGGAGCGGGTGGCGATCTGGGTCTCTCGGCCGATGCAGATCTTCGCGCTGGTCGCCACGCCGATCGTCGTCCTGCTCGACAGGTCGGCACGCCTCGGCCTGAAAGTGATCGGGCAGGGCGGCGAGAAGGAGCAGAAGGTCACCGACGAGGAAATCCACACGCTGATCGCCGAAGCCGAACGCAGCGGTCTCGTCGAGCCGGAGGAAAGGTCGATGATCTCCGGCGTCATGCGTCTCGGCGACCGATCCGTGCGCGCGGTGATGACGCCGCGTCCCGACATCGAATGGATCGATCTCGAGGACGACGATGCGGTCCTGCGCGAGGCGCTCCGGACGGCAGAGCATCATCGTGTGCTGGCGGCAAACGGCGATATCGACCATGTGGTCGGCGTCGTCCCGGTCCATAACGCGCTGGTCGCGCTGATGGATGGCGATGCCAAGGCCGTGCGCGGCATGGTCGCGGAGGTCCCGGTCGTCAGCGACCGCATTGCCGCGATCGACGTGGTCGAGCAGTTGCGCCAGTCCCCCGTACGCATGGTGCTGGTCGTCGACGAGCATGGCAGCATCGAGGGCATCGTCACCGAGGGCGACATCCTGAAATCGCTCGTCGCCGATTTCGACGACGAGGACATGCCGCGCATCGTCCATCGCGACGATGGCTCGATGCTGATCGATGGCAGCTTCCCGGTCGACGAGGCCGCCGAACAGCTCGGGTTGAAGCTGCCCGAGCGTCACGGATACAGCACGGTCGCGGGCTTCGTGCTCGACCGGCTGCGTCACCTTCCGCGGGTGGGCGAGTCTTTCCGCTTCGGCGCCTGGCGCTTCGAGGTCATCGACATGGACAGCAAGCGCGTCGACAAGGTCCTGGTGTCGCCGCAACGGGAACTGCATCGGCGCGTCTGACACCGACCTTATGGAGTTGCTGCTTTCGCATGTAGGTCTGTTCGCGGCCGCGTTCCTGGCCGCGACGGTATTCCCGTTCCAATCCGAACTGCTGCTTGTCGGCCTGCTCGTTGCCGAACCGGCGCAGTGGATGTCGCTGCTGTTCGTGGCAAGCTTCGGAAACACGCTTGGCGCGGTCGTGAACTGGGGACTTGGCCGGCTGATCGAACGCTTTCGCGATCGCCGGTGGTTCCCTGTCAAAGGCTCGGACTACGCTCGGGTCGAACACTGGTATGCCCGCTGGGGTGTGTGGTCCTTGCTCTTCGCCTGGCTGCCGCTGGGCGGGGACGCACTGACGGTCGTTGCGGGCGCGCTTCGGACACCGCTGCCGATCTTCGTCCCGCTTGTCGCGATTGGAAAGACGGCTCGCTACGCGGTCCTTGTCGCCATCACGCTCGGATGGATGGCCTGATGCGCGCTGGCGTGGCACCGAACTTGCTTGCCCTGAACCGCCACAGGGAAGGGTGTAGTTCATGTCGTCACGTTCGTTCCACCACTTGGGTCTGGCCGCGCTCGCGGCATCTCTCTTCGGGATGCCGGCAATGGCGCAGGACAAAGTCCGTTTCCAGACCGATTGGATTCCGTCGGGCGAGCACGCGATGTACTACGGTGCCTGGAGCAAGGGTATCTACGCCAAGCACGGCATCGACATCACCATCACGCGAGGCTACGGGTCGGGCGACACGGTAACGAAACTCGTGGGTGGCGCCGCCGATTTCGGCGTCGCGGACATCGCGGCCGTGATGACCGCAAGGGCGCGCAGCAACGTCCCGGTCAAGACGATCGCGGTCGTCTACAACGAGTCGCCTCACTCGCTGTTCGTCCTCAAGAGCTCGGGGATCACCAGCTTCAAGGGACTCGAAGGCAAGAAGATCGGGATCACTCCGGGAAACAGCCATCGCTTCTACTTTCCCGAAGTGGCGAAGAAGGCCGGCACCGATCCGAACAAGCTGATCTGGACGAACATGGACGGCGCGGCGATGGCCGCGCAGCTCATCGCCAAGAACATCGACGCGGCGCCGTTCTATTCGATCCATTCCTATTACATCAACAAGGCAGCGGTGAAGGCCGGCGAGGAGATCGTTGTGCTGCCGTTCGTCGGGGTGGGCTTCAAGATCTACGCAGCATCGCTCATCACGTCGGACAAGATGATCGCGGAGAAGTCCGATCTCGTGAAGCGCTTCCTGGCCGCCAATCGCGAGGCCTTCGAATGGGCGCGCGCCAATCCCGAGGAAGCCTGCAAGCTCCATGTCGAGCGTTTCCCCGAGGTCGCCCTCGACGACTGCATCGGCAGCGTGAAGGCGGTCATGGGCTTCGTCTTCAACGATCACACCGCGGAGTTCGGCTGGGGCAAGGACAGCGTCGAGCGGCTCAAATTCTCGTGGGAAACGATCGCCAGCGCGAACGATCTCAAGAAGGATTTCGACTACAAGACCGCCATCGACACCAGCCTCCTGCCGCCGAAGTAAGCAGGGCGGCATGATATCGCTCAACCGCGTCACGCGGATATTCGACAGCCGCGACGGCGATCAGGTCGTCGCGCTGCAGGACGTGTCGCTGGAGATCAAGCGCAACGAGTTCATCACGCTTGTCGGGCCGTCGGGCTGTGGCAAGTCGACGTTGCTCCGCATCGTGGCGGGGCTCATCCTGCCGTCGGCAGGACGCGCGTCGATCGGCGGCGAGGAAATCCGTGAACCGCGCCCGGAGACGGGGATCGTCTTCCAGGCGCCGACGCTGCTGCCCTGGGCGACAGTGCTCGACAACGTCCTGTTCCCGTTGCGGATGATGCACCGTCTCGATGCGACGAGCCGGGACAAGGCGATGGCCCTGCTGAAGCTGGTCGGGCTGGCCGGCTTCGAAAGCAAGTCGCCGCGCGAATTGTCCGGTGGCATGCAGCAGCGCGTGGCGATCTGCCGGGCGCTGGTCCACGATCCGGACATCCTGCTCATGGACGAGCCGTTCGGCGCGTTGGATGCGCTGACCCGCGAGGAGATGACGATGGAACTCCTGCGCATCTGGAGCGAGCGGCCCAAGACGGTTCTTTTCGTCACCCACTCGATCACCGAGGCCGTCGTGCTCGCCGACCGCGTGGTGGTGATGTCGCCGCGACCGGGCCGGATCGCAGAGGTCATCGATATCGGTCTTCCGAGGCCGCGAAGCTTCGAGACCGAGGCAAGCCCCGAATTCTTCGAGGCGAGCCAGCGCATCCGCAAACTCATCTTTGGAGGCCGCCATGTCGGTACAGGCCGCGCCGCGGCTTGAGGCGTCCCGCAAGGGCGGTGCGCGCAAGCGAAAGGCGGCGACCTTGTACGAGGTCGTCGTGCCGGTCTTCGCCACGCTGGTGATGTTCGTCCTGTGGGAAGGCATCTGCCGGATCTTCAAGGTCCCGGCCTTCCTGGTCCCGGCGCCCAGCGACATCTGGCTGGAAACCGTCGCCATAGGACCGACGGTCGCCGGCCACACGATGGCGACCCTGAAGACGGTTATGTTGGGCTTCGTGGTCTCGATCCTGATCAGCCTGCCGCTCGCCGTGCTGCTGACGGCCTCGCCCGCGATCGCCGCCTCGGTCTATCCCTTCCTCGTCTGGACACAGTCGATCCCGAAAGTGGCACTGGCGCCGATCCTTGTCGTGCTGCTCGGAACCAACGAGTTGCCGCGCATGGTGATCACCGTGCTGGTGGCCTTCTTTCCCCTGGTCATCGCCATCGCAACCGGGCTTCTGTCGGTTCCTCCGGAACTGATCGAGCTCAGCCGATCCTGCCGCGCGTCGAAGCTTTCGGAGCTGATGCGCATCCGCCTGCCTTACGCGATCCCCTTCATCTTCGCTGGCCTGAAGGTCGCGATATCGCTCGCCGTGGTCGGCGCCGTGGTGGCGGAGTTCGTCAATGCCGACGCCGGCCTGGGTTTCCTGATCCAGACATCGACCGCCTTCTTCAAGGTGCCGGTGGCGTTCGGGGCGCTTATCATCCTCTCCATCATGGGCGTGGTACTGTTCCAGATCGTGGTGATCGCGGAACGGGTCTTCTTCCCATGGTCGAGCAGCAATGCCACGCCGGGCGCCTGATCGAAGCCGGGCAAGACACCGTTGCCGCCGGCAGACCACCTGCCGGCCAAACCTTTAGCGAAGTTCCGGGAGGAAGAAGCATGGCCAAACCGTCAATGACCGTTATCCGCGGTGGACGCGTCGTGGACATCAAGGGGCACAGTGCACCGAAGGCGGATATCCTGGTCAAGGACGACACGATCGTGGAGATCGGGGCGAGGGTATCGGCGCCACCGTCAGCGACCGTCATCGATGCAGCCGGCCGGCTGCTCCATCCGGGCCTGATCAACGGCCATACGCACAGCCATGGCAATCTCGCCAAGGGGATGGTCGATGGCGTGACGCTCGAGCTGCTGCTCACGGCGGGCCCCTGGATGAGCGGCGCGCGAACGCTGGAGGACAAGTACCTGTCGAGCCTGATCGGCGCGGCCGAGATGGTGTTGAAAGGCTGCACGGCGGCTTACGACCTGGCCGCGGAATTCCCGATGCCGACGGCGGAAGGGCTCGCGGCGATCGGGCAGGCCTATGCGGACATCGGCATGCGGGCGACCCTGGCCCCCATGGTGGCCGACACCAGCTTCTTCGAGGCGATTCCCGGCCTCATGGAGCGCCTGTCGCCGACGCTGCGGAAGGAAGTCGAGGCGTACCGGCTGGCGCCCCACAAGGCGAGCATCAAGCAGATGAAGAAGGCGCTGCACGGCTGGAAGCTCGGAGCCAAAGGCGTGCACCTCGCGGTCGCGCCCACGATCCCGCACCACTGCAGCAAGGAATTCCTTCTTGCCTGCCTCAAGCTCTCGAAGGACTACGACACCGGCCTGCACAGCCATGTCTCGGAATCGAAGGTGCAGGTGGTCGCCGGCTACCAGCTCTACGGCAGCTCCCTGACGCGCTATCTCGACTCGCTCGGCATGGTCGGGGCGAACTTCACCGTGGCCCACGGGGTCTGGCTCGATGGCGACGACATGAAGCTGCTCGGCGACAAGGGCGCGTCGGTCTCCCATAATCCGGGATCCAACATGGTGTTGGGCAACGGGCTGGCGGACATGCGCGGCATGCTCGACGCCAAGGTCAATGTCGGCATCGGCACCGACGGCGCAAGCTGCTCCGACAACCAGAACATGTACGAGAACATGCGGCTGGCCTCGATGGTCTCGAAGGTGCAGGGGCCCGACAACAGGAAGTGGATCCGGACGGAGGAGGTGCTGCACGCCGCAACGGCCGGCAGTGCACGCGCCCTCGGCCTCGGAGACCGCATCGGGAAGATCGAGAAGGGCTACAAGGCCGATATCGTCTTCCTCGACCTCGGCCATGTGAACTGGATTCCGTTCAACGATCCCGTCAACCAGATCGTGCATACCGAGGACGGCTCGGCTGTGCATTCGGTGATGATCGGTGGTCGGATGGTCGTCCAGGAGCGCAAATTGCTGACGGTCGATCTGGCGAAGATCGCGGCTCAGGCTGAGAAGGCGCGGGAGCGTCTCGACAAGGGCCGCAAGCCGGCCAAGGCTCTTTACGACAGGCTGGAGAAGGTCGTGAACACCTTCTGCCCTGGGCTCGCCAAACAGCCTCTACATATCGATCGGTTTGGCGGGGGACATCACCACGCTCACCACCATCATCAGTAACCCGGACGCCACCCGCGCCTGAGGTAGGAATAGCGAACGATCTCCACGGCTGCGACGCCGTGGAGGACAAATGCGCCGAGTACGATCAGCAGCATGAGTCCGAGGCCGATCACGGATGCATCGAAAACGTGCACGGTCACAGTGAGACCGATAACGATCCCGGCAGCGATCCCGGCCGTGACGACGAGCATGAAGATGGCGGAGAAATATGCCCGCTGCGCCAGGACGTAGAGCGGTCCGAGCAGCATGCCCCAAAAATAGGACCAGCCGCCAAGGACATAGGTGTCGTCGGTCTGGGGATGATCGAGCCGGTAGGTTGGGAGCACTTTATTGCGTTACGACTGCGACATGAGGGCCTTCAAAATGCCCTATCCGCACGCTTGTAGCAAATCGTTCACGTGGTCTTTATTCGCGGACTTTCACGAAAGCTGCGCGAACGGTGCCTGACTTAAATTCGGCAACCGCTCGCGCTGGGGCCGAGTCCCTCCAACTCCGGCAATCGATCGATTTAGAAACCCTATTGTTCGATCTGGGTGACGTTGCCAGTACTGTCGACTGCGATTGCGACCTCGGCATTGTTCTTGGTAGCGGTGGCACGCCAGGTACCGTCGTCCTGCCGCTTGAGGTTGCGGACATTGGTGTATCCGCTCGCCTCTATCTGCTTTTGAGCGGAATCGGGGTTGTTCGCGGTGCCGGGCATGCCCGCTGGCGGGGTAGCGGGAGCGTTCGGATTCGCCGGCACTGCCGGCGGCGTCTGCGCCACGGCCACCGAAACGGCGAGAGACAGGGCAGTGACGGAAGCAAGAAGGGTCGGAACGAGCGTCTTCATTGAGGGGCTCCTCGTTTCGACGGTCAATGCATCGCCAGCGGAAAAGTTCCAGCTCTGCAGTAGATATGAACCCGCGGAAAAGGCGATGTACCGGAGGCTACGCTCCGGTCAGTCACGCCCTAGAGGAAGGCCGCCTCAGGCAATCCCGAGATAGTACATGCCGATGCCGAGAAGACCCGATGCCACGATCGGATAGGCCGGGTTGATCTTCGTCCTCCAGAGCAGGAGGAAAACAGCGACCGCGATGGCCCCCGAGAAGATGCCGGTGATGGCGCCGCGCGCCATGATGATCGCTCCCGCCAGCACGAGGCCGACGGCGACCGACCCCAATCCGGTCTGGATCGACGGCCGCCAGCGCCAGGTAGCGAGATGGGTCCAAAGGCGGCCGACGCCGAAGGTCAGCAGGCCGGTCGGCAGGAAGAAGGCAACGAGGGCGACGATCGCCCCGGGGATGTGGCCGACGACGGCGCCGATCGACGCCACCATCATCATGTTCGGCCCGGGCGAAAGCTGCCCGAGACTGTAGAAGTGCAGCAACTCGGGGAACGTCACCCAATGATAGGTGTCGACCGTCAGCTCCTTGAGTTCCGGAAAAGCAGCCATGCCGCCGCCGATGGTCAGCAGCGACAGGTAGGCGAAAACGCCCGCAAGATCCCAAAGCTGTTTCACCGTGGGCCTCTGTCGCGCGGCCGGTGCCACCAGATGGCGAACGCGCCGGCGGCAAGCAGGGCGTAGGGAACCGGCACCTTGAAGAAGGCGACGGCAGCGGCCGTCACGACCACGAAAAGATAGTCGGCCGGCGTTTTCAGCACCTTGGCGCCAAGCTGGACCATCACGACGACGATCAATCCGACCGCGCCGGCGGCGATGCCGTGCAGGAAGGCCTTCGACACGGGGCCATCGCCGCCGAGATTGTAGGCGTAGGCGGCCGCGGTCATGAGAACCGCGCCGGGAAGGCACATGCCGAGCGTCGCCACGAGAGCGCCGAGCCCGCCGCGCAGGCGATCGCCCACCAGGATCGACATGTTGGTGGCGTTGAGGCCGGGCAGGGTCTGGCTGATCGAAAGCAGCTCCACGAAGGTGACGTCGTCGAGCCATCGCTGACGGATCACCAATCCCGTCCGCAGGTACGCAACGACGCCGCCGCCGAGGCTGGTCGCTCCCATCACCAGGAAGACCCAGAACAACCGCAGCAGCGATGGCGGCGGCGCGATCTGAGAGTCGCTCATTCGTGGGCTTGCGGCGGGTTGCCTTTGAGCCGGTACACCGCGCCCGTCTTCGTCGTCGTGAGCGAAAGCCAGTCGGCCGCTTCCTGCTGCAACTCGAGGAAGAAGGCTTCGCACCGGTTCAGCGACTTGTGGGCGATGTCGTCTGGCCCGGCGAAGCGCAGCTGGAAGGCGAACTCGCCGACGAAGCCGTGATGGTCGCCGCGCGCCCGCCAGAACCCGAGATTGGCCGTCGCCTGCGTGTGATGGCCGAAGTCCAGCGTACAGATATCCTGCAGCAACTCCTCGACGATCGTCTGGTTCACCAGCGAGACATCGTCCGGGCCGTCGCACGAGATCGCCGAGAGGGCCGGGAAGATCTGGGTCAGCTCCGGCAGCGACATGTGGCCGAGCGACGACATAACGATCCGTGCTGCCTGCGGGGCCTGGCTGAGCCCGAACTCGACATTGTGCGACAGCAGACGGCGCATTCCACCGATCTGGTCCTTGAGCGGCATGACCTCGAGCTTGAATTTGATCTTGTAACGGCCGTCGATCCGGGGCCGTACGTCCAGGGCCTGCGCCCTCGTCATGTCGTCGCTGCGGTACTTGAAGACGATCTCGGGATCGCCGATCGGGAAGCCGTCTTCATAGGCAATGCGACGGCGGACGATGAACGCGTTGTTGTACAGGTGGAAGCCGCCGGTATCGAGGAACAGCACCTCCCGCACCTCGGGGCGCTGCTGCGACTTGGGCGTATGCTGGTAGGCGATGCCGGTCTTCGCGGCCGCACGCTGTACGATCGCGGCGAACTCCTTGAACACGTGCGTCGAGGTGAACCGGTCGGGCTTCAGGATCAGCTTGCACTGCAGGTACTGGATCTCGTCGCAGCGCCGCCCGTCCGCATAGGTGGAGGCTTGCCGCTCTGCCAGCCATCGCGCGATCTGGCCATCGTCGTCGTGTGAATGCATTCTTGCTCCCCGAAGCAAGGTATCGCGTGGCTAGTGTCCTGTCATCCGGGCCTGTTGACGTTGGTCCGCCCGGCCGAACGTATCGACCCGCCCGTCCGTGAAGCAGACATAGTACCTGTTCGTCATGTCCCAGGGCGTCCGGCTCCAGAAATCCTTCAGAACCGTGTAGTAGGCGCAGTCCTTGCCCGGGGCATAAGCCGAAGATTCGGGCGCGCCCATGAGCGTCTGGACCTGCTCGCGGCTCATGCCGGCCTGCAGGCGCTCGACGCTGTCGCCATGGACGCAAGCGCCGAGAAGGACGAGGGGAAGCAGCCAGGTCGTGTGTCTCATGATCGTCTCCGCACATGATTAGACAGGCTTGGTCTCACCGGCAGCAATTGTCGTGCACCCGGGCGGCTGGCGCAATTCCGGTCGATGCGCTACCTCCAGACGATGCAAGATTTGACCCGCCTCCAGATTCCCGGTCTCGCAGCATCGTTGAACGGGGCGGTGGCCGGCATGCCGGAAACCCCTATTTCCGAAGTGGCGATGACCGTGTTCGGCGATCCGGACGTGGTGCCGATGTGGTTCGGCGAGAGCGATCTCGTCACCCCGGATTTCGTGCGCGAGGCAGCGGCGGCCGGCCTCAAGGACGGCGAGACCTTCTACACTTGGCAGCGTGGCATTCCGGCGCTGCGTTCGGCCCTGTCGGCCTATACCGAGCGGCTGTATGGCACCAAATGTCCGGCCGACCGCATTTCCGTGACGACGGGAGGCATGCAGGCGATCCTGATCACCTGCCAGCTGCTGGTTTCGCCCGGAGACAACGTCGTGATCGTCTCGCCGATCTGGCCGAACATCACGTCGGCCACGAAGCTGGTGGGCGGCGAGCCGCGTTACGTGGCGCTGGACCGCACGGACGGCGGCGGCTGGAAGCTCGACCTCCAGAAAGTGTTCGACGCCTGCGACGGCCGCACGCGAGCGATCTTCGTGAACTCCCCCGGCAATCCGACCGGCTGGACCATGACTTCGGACGAGCAGGCTGCCCTGTTGGCTTTCGCCCGCAACCGGGGGCTCTGGATCATGGCAGACGAGGTCTATGCCCGCCTGATCTACAGCAAGCGCCCGGACGGACGGCGGGTTGCCCCGTCGTTTCTGGAACTCGCCGGCCCGGACGATCCGGTCATCGTGCTCAACAGCTTCTCCAAGCCGTGGGCCATGACCGGGTGGCGGCTCGGCTGGCTGACGCATCCGGCCCAACTGGGCGACCAGTTCGCCAAGCTGGTGCAGATCACCACCTCGGGCGTACCGTCCTTCCTGCAGCGCGGCGGCATTGCCGCCCTCGAGAAGGGCGACGGTTTCGTCGACGAGATGGTGGATCGTTGCCGCGCGGGCGGCGAGCTCGTGTTCCAGCGGCTTTCCGCGCTGCCGCGCGTCAGGATCTCGCGGCCGGAAGCCGCTTTCTATGCCTTCTTCTCGGTCGAGGGCGTCACCGACACACTCGAATTCTGCAAGAAGCTCGCGAAGGAATATAAAGTGGGACTCGCACCGGGCGAGGCTTTCGGACCGGGCGGGCAGGGCAACATCAGGCTGTGCTTCGCGTCGGGCGCCGAACGGTTGAGCAAGGGACTCGACCGGATCGAAGCCGCCGTGAAAGCCCTGTGATGGTGCCATGGAGCAGGATTCCTCCATCGACGTCCGGCACCTGCGCAAGGTGTACGGCGAGGTCGTCGCCGTCGACGATTTGAGCTTCGCGGTCCTGCCAGGGACGGTGCTCGGCCTGCTGGGCGGCAACGGCGCCGGCAAGACCACGACCATCGCCATGCTGCTCGGTCTGCTGGAGCCGACCGGCGGAGCCATCTCGATCCTCGGCATCGACATGCTGAAGCGGCGCTATGCAGCGCTGCCCCGCATGAACTTCTCGTCGCCTTACGTCGACCTGCCGCACCGCCTGACGGTGCGCCAGAACCTGCAATTCTATGGCGGGCTTTACGGTGTGAAGGACCTGCGCCGGCGCATCGACGAGATCGCGGAGCACATGCAGGTCTCGCCCTTCCTCGACCGGCAGGCGGGCAAGCTGTCGGCCGGGCAGAAGACCCGCGTGGCGCTCGCCAAGGCGCTGATCAACAAGCCCGCCGTCCTGCTGCTCGACGAACCGACCGCCTCGCTGGACCCGGACACCGCGGACTGGGTCCGCGGCTATCTCGAGACCTACCAGCACGAGACAGGCGCTACGATCCTGCTCGCCTCGCACAACATGGCCGAGGTCGAGCGGCTGTGCGACGACGTCATCCTTCTCCAGTCCGGGAAAGTCTTCGAGCGCGGCAGCCCGCGCGAGCTCATCGAGCGGTTCGGCCGCGAGGACATGGAGGAGGTGTTCCTCGACATGGCGCGGGGCCGGGGCCGGGGGCTCGAGGCCCTCAAGAAGGCGGAAACGTCGTGAGCGGGTCATGGCAGCGCATCCGCGCGCTCGTGATGCGTCACATCCACCTCTGGAGCGGGTCGGTGATGCGCATCGTCGACTCGATCTACTGGCCGGCCGTGCAGATGGTGATGTGGGGGTTCCTGACCCAGTTCCTCGCCGGTCAGACCTCGTTTGTCGGGCAGGCGTTCGGGGTGCTGCTGGGCGGCCTGCTGCTGTGGGAAGTCGTCGTGCGCGGCAACCTCTCGCTCAGCATCGCCTTCCTCGAGGAGATGTGGTCGCGGAACCTCGGCCATCTCTTCGTCAGTCCGATCCGCTCGTGGGAGATGGCGGCCGGCATCGTCATCGTGGCGCTACTTCGCACGCTGCTGGGCATGGTGCCGGTGTCGCTGCTCGCCTGGGCCTTCTTCGGCTACTCGATCTATACGCTCGGGCTGCCGCTGCTCGCCTTCTTCGTGATCCTGCAGATGTTCTCGTGGTCCGTCGGGCTGGCGATGTCGGGCCTCGTCATGCGGGTCGGGCAGAGCGCGGAGACGTTTGCCTGGGCGGCGGTATTCATCCTGATGCCGGTAAGCGGCGTCTATTACCCGATCGACGTGCTGCCGCAGTGGCTGCAGGTCGTGGCCTGGTGCGTGCCGACTTCGTATGTCTTCCAGGGCATGCGGGCGATCCTGACCCACCAGACGGTGCCCTGGGATCTCTTGGCCTTCGCTTTCGGCCTGTCGATCGTCTATCTCTTTGCCGGCTTCCAGGTCTTCCAGTGGTTCTTCCGTTCCTCGAGGCGGGCGGGTTCCTTGCTGGGGCAGGGGGAGTAGCCGACAGACGGAGGTGTGTGATGCAAAAGACCGTGTTCGTCAGCCTTGTGACCGTGCTCGCCGCCGCAGCCGCCTGTACCACGACGAGCGAGACCACCAAGCCGAAGACTCCGGCCTGGTCGGCGTTCTACGCCACCCCGTTCGATGCGATGACGATGTGCCTGGCCGCGCCCGCCGGCGACGGCTTCGTCGTCGACCTGCAGCCGTCGAACCTGCCCGGGCAGGCACGTGTGCTGTTCGTGCCGAAGAGCGCCGCAATGGCCGAGTCGAGCTATCAGATCACGCGTCGCGCCGACGGAACGACGCAGGTCGACTGGCAGCGGCTGGGTAACGTCGGCGGCCTCGACTGGCTCGATGTCCAGGCCAGGCAGCGCGCCGACCGCTGCGGCGGTGTTGCCGGCTAGGGGGCTTTCAGGACGGCCTGGCAGGCCGGCGGCAGCCGAGGCCGCGAAGGCTTGCCGGGGGTAGACGGCGCGACAATGGGGGCCCTGCGGAACCACGATTCGAGCGCTTCGCCACATCCGTCGTCCTCGGCATAGCCCGCCTGTGGCTGGCACTGCGGGTTGCCCGGAGGGCAGTAAAGCCGCACGTGGAAATGCTCGTCGTGCCCGAACCAGGGGACGAGCTTGCGCAGCCAGCTTCGGTCGCCTGTCGCGGTATTGCAGATCCGCTGCTTGATCCACTTGTTCACGAACATGCGGTCCACGCCGGGCATGGTCGCGGCGGTGCGCAACATGACGACGTGCTGGTCGGAGAACACCGAATCGTCGATCCCGCTGTCGTCCGCGAGGACCAGCGAGCGCAACATCGGGCTCTCGCGATCCTGCGGGGCGCGCCGGGCGCCCGTCTGGCGCTCGAACCAGATGTCGACGTCGAGGCCGACCTGATGGCTGGCATGGCCGAAGCTGAGCGGCCCGCCGCGCGGCTGTCCGATGTCGCCGATATATATGTGGGGTTGGCCGGCCGCGCGAATCTTATCGCTGTAGGCACGGATGAAGTCGATCGTGGCGGGATGGCCCCAGTAGCGGTTCCGGCTGACGCGGATCGCCTCGTATCCGGGCCCCTCGAGCGGCAGCGCCTGCGCTCCCTGGATGCATCCGGCCGAATAGAAGCCGATGACCTGGGGCGGCCCCGGCGAGGGCGTCCGGACCTGGGCCCAGTCCTGGGCCTGGGCGACGCCCGCCGTTACCCAAAGTGCGATCAGCGAAACCACGAAGCGCATCATCTTGTTGGCAGGATAGTCGCTCGCTAAGACTTTGCCCATGGCGGCCTACGACTTCCTGAAGGTGGACCGGCAGGGACCGGTCGCGTGGCTGACGCTCAACCGGCCACAGCGCCGCAATGCCTTGACCCAGCCGATGATGCTCGAACTGGAGCGGGCATTTGGCGAGCTGCGTGGCGATACCGGCAGCCGTGTCGTCGTGCTGCGGGGCGAAGGCGGTCATTTCTGTGCCGGCGGCGATCTGGGATCGATGGCGAACGTGCCGCCTGCACCGGCTGCCGGCGCTCCCGACCCGCTGATCGACAGCTACCGGCAGTTCGGCCGCGCGCTGCTCGCACTCGAGTCGCTTCCCCAGGCCACGATCGCGGTCGTCGAGGGCTCCGCGGTGGGCGGCGGGCTGGGCATGGCCTGCTGTTCCGACCTCGTGGTCCTCCATGCCGACGCCCGGCTTGGTATTCCGGAGCCCAAGGTCGGCTTCATTCCTTCGCAGATCCTTCCCTTTCTGGTGCGGCGCATGGGCGAGGGGGCGGTACGGGACCTCGCCGTGTCGGGCCGGGTGATCGACGGGCGGGAAGCGCATCGGCTGGGCGTCGGTCGACACCTGTGTGCATCGGCCCAAGAAGTCGAACAGACGTTGCATAGTCTGATCGACGACGTGCTCAAGATGGAGCCGGTCTCGCTGGCCGCAGCCAAGAGGCTGGTGCTGTCCTGCTCCAGGCGCGAGACTGGCGAGGTGCTGGACGATGCCGCCGCCACTCTGGCGACGCTGCTGCGGCGTCCCGAAGCGACGGAGGGCATTCGTCACTTCCTGTCGAAGACGTCACCGTCCTGGGCGATCAGTCACTCGAAGGAGCAAACATGAGGAACTACCGGCATATCGAGGTCAGGCCGGTGGCCGGCGCGCTGGGGGCCGAGATCCTTGGCATCGACATGGCGCGCGAACTCGACGACGACGTCGTGAGCGAGGTCCGGCAGGCTTTCCTCGACCACCTCGTGATCTTCCTGCGCGGACAGAACGTCACCCCGCAACAGCAGCTCGCGTTCGCAAGACGCTTCGGAGATCCGATCGAGTATCCCCAGCTCAAGGGCCTGCCCGATCTTCCCACCATCACGCCGGTGGTGAAGCTGGAACACGAGCGCAACAATTTCGGCGGCATCTGGCACTCGGACACGACTTACCTGCCGGTTCCTCCGATGGGCAGCATGCTGCTCGCCCGGGAAGTGCCGCCCTATGGCGGGGACACCCTGTTCGCCAACCAGTACCTCGCTTACGAGGCGCTTTCAGATGGACTGAAGGCGACATTGGATAACCTGATCGGGGTGAGTTCGTCCGCCAAGGCAGACGTCACCAAGACACGCGAAGACCGCATGAAGGCGGCAGGCGCCGAGCTCAAAGTGCTTGTCGCGGAGCACCCACTGGTGCGCACCCATCCCGAGACCGGCCGCAAGGCGCTCTACACATCGGATGCCCATACGAGCCATATCAAGGGGTGGACCGAGAAGGAAAGCCTGCCGCTGCTCAACTTCCTGTGGGAACATCAGACACGGCCGGAGTTCACCTGCCGCTTCCGGTGGGAAGCGGGTTCGCTCGCCTTCTGGGACAATCGTTGCGCGATGCACAATCCGATCAACGACTATCACGGCTTTCGACGTGTGATGCACCGAATCACGCTGGCAGGCGACAAGCCGCGATAGGGCGAGCCGCACGCCGGGTGCGGGCTTCGAAAAATGATGGCACAGTGCCATCCTGAGTTGTCTCTCGCAGAGGGTGTGCGATGCCTGAGACAGCCTGAATCGCCGAAGCCATGAGGGAAGATGGTCGACAGGCAGCGCTACGCCGACTTCGTGCGTATCAGCTCGGACTGGCTCTGGGAAACCGACGTCGCCGGCAGGTTCACCTACTTTTCCGTTGAGCAGTCCAGCGACGGCTTCGATCTGGGCTTCTGGCTGGGCCGGAGACGAGCTGACTTTGCCGTCAGGGAGCCGGAAAACCAGGCCCGGTTGGACGCCATCGAAGCCGAGGTCGAGGCAAGGCGTCCGTTTCGGGACATGGTCTATCGAGGCATGGCCGGCGACCATCCGAGATGGTGCCTGATCAGCGGCGAGCCCGTGTATGACGACGCGGGTGCGTTCGCGGGCTATCGCGGGGTAGGGCGCGACATAACCGGCCTTATCGAGATGCAGCAGCAGCTCCGCGACAAGAGCGCGATCCTCGATGCTGTCCTCGAGGCCATGCCGGACGGGGTCCAGGTACTCGATGGAAAAGGCGTGACTCGCGCCTTCAACCGGCAACTCCAGGAGATCATGGACATCGAGGGGAGGCGGACACCGACGACCATTGCCTCGATGTACGACGACCTGCTCGAGCTCGCGCGTCGCGGCGAGTACGGTCCGGGCGATCCGGAAGCCCTCGCCGCCGCGCGCGTGGAGCAGCTCAAATCCTTGATGGCACACGGGACGAGCTACACCTATCGCCGTGAGACGACGGCCGGACGCTGGTTCGAAGGACGGCTGAGACCGCTGGCGGGCGGTGGTCTCCTGATGCTGTACCGCGACATAACGGAAGACAGGCGACGGGAGCGCGAACTGGAGCGGCAGTCGTTCCTTCTGTCCGCCATTGTCGAAAACATGGCAGACGGGATCTCCGTCTTCGACAACAGCAACCAGCTAATTCTCTGGAACAAGCACTTCCCTCAACTCGTCGGCATTCCGCCTGAACGGCTTCAGCGCGGTAGCCGCGCCCGCGACCTTCTCGCCGTGCAGGCGAGCGCAGGTGAATTCGGCCCGGGCGACCCCGAGGACATTGCCAGGCGATGGATGAAGGACGTGGGCAGGAATCCAACGGTCGTCTACGAACGGACCCGTCCCGATGGACGTGTCGTCGAAGTGCGGCGCCACGGGATCTCGGATGGCGGCGCGGTTTCGATCTACATCGACGTCACCGAGCGCAAGAAGGCCGAGCAGGAACTCAAAGCGCTCAATGCAACGCTTGAGCAGCGGATCTCGGAGCGCACTGCCGAGCTGGCGGACAGCGAGCGGACGCTGCGCAGTCTCGTCTCCAATATTCCAGGCATGGTCTATCGCTGCCGCAACGACCGTGATTGGACGATGCTCTTCGTCAGCGACGGTTGCCGCGACCTGTTGGGGGTCGAGCCTCGGCATCTGACCAGCGGTGCCATTACCTTCGGCAGCCTTATCCATCCCGACGACCGGGCCGTTGTTTGGGAGAAGGTCCAGGCAGACTTTGCCCGCAGCGATTCCTTCGAGCTCGAGTACCGGCTGCGCGACACCAATGGCACGTGGAAGTGGGTATGGGACCGTGCCGACGCGATCCGTGATGCCGAAGGAAAGGCTATCGGACTCGAAGGGCTGGTCCTCGACATCGACGACCGCAAGAGGGCGGAGACCGCGGCACGACAGGCGCGCTTCCATCTGCTCGACACGATCGAGAGCGTGAACACCGGTCTGTTGCTCTACGACGCGGAAGGCCGCCTTCTTCTCTTCAACAAGCAATTGCTCGACCAGTATCCCGATGACCGGGATCTGTTCGTCGCGGGCCGGACATTCGAGGAGATTTTCCGTGCCGTCGTGGAACGTGGTCGCGTTGCAGTGCCCGCCGGCAAGACCGTGGACGACGTTGTCCGGGAAAGGCTCGACCAGTTGATGAAAGCCGACGGCCGGGTTCTGGAAAGGCGACTGCCCGACGGCCGGGTGCTGCATGTCTCGGAGCATCGGACACGCAGTGGCGGGATCGTATCGATCGGCCACGACGTGACCGACCGGGTGAGCATGGAAGAGAAGCTGCGCCAGGCGCAGCGGATGGAGGCGATCGGTCAGTTGACCGGCGGCCTCGCTCACGACCTGAACAACTACCTGGCCGTGATCATGGGAAACCTCGACCTGCTGACAGATCATGTGGGGGGCGAAGCGGATGCGATGGCGCTGGTCGCCGGCGCTCTGGCAGGCGCCCGCCGCGGCGCCGAACTCACGCGCAGCCTGCTGGCCTTCTCGCGTCGTCAGCCGCTCGATCCGAAGGTTCTGGATGTCGGCCGACGCATACGCCAGCTGGCGGAGCTCCTGCGACGAACGATAGGCGAGCGGGTGGCCGTCGGCATCGAAGTCACCGAAGATTTGTGGCCGGTGAAGATCGACGGCGCCCAGCTCGACAGTGCGCTCGTGAACCTCGTCAACAATGCGCGCGACGCGATGCCGGACGGCGGCGCGATAAGCATTTCGGCCCGAAACGTGGCCGGCGGGGAGGGCGATCGCATCCTCATCGAGGTATCCGACACGGGCGTTGGCATGGATGCCCACGTAAAGGCACGGGCGTTCGAGCCGTTCTTCTCCACGAAGGATATCGGTCATGGCACCGGGCTCGGCCTCAGCATGGTGCATGGTTTCGTCCATCAGTCGGACGGTACGGTGATGCTCGACAGCACGCCGGGACGGGGCACTGTCGTGCGTCTCTACCTGCCTCGCTCGGCCGAAACGGCCGCGGCATTCGACGAGGGAGACGAACCTGGCGCCACACGCGGAACAGGAACCATCCTCGTCGCAGAGGATAACGAGTTCGTGCGTGCCACGGTGGCCGCCCAGCTGAAATCGCTGGGTTACGAGGTCGTGGAGGCCGACAGCGGCGACGCCGCTCTGCGCCTGATGGAGGAAGCGCCCGGCGGCTTCCGTCTTCTGCTGACGGACATCGTCATGCCGGGACGGCTGGACGGCAACGCCCTGGCCCGCCTGACGGCGACGAGGTGGCCGGAGACGCGCATCATCCTCACGTCCGGCTACGCCGGCGATGCAACCTCTCCCGATGTCACGAGGGCGGCCTTCCTGCGTAAGCCCTATCGTATGAAGGAGCTCGCCGAAGCGGTGACTAACGCCCTTCGGGATTAGTTGGACGGCGGCGACAGGGTGATCGACCCGATGGCCGTGCGCGCAGTTTCGGCCCGCGTGCCGAAGATCTCGACGTAACCGAGACTCTGCCAGAGATCGACGAAGTTGCGGGCCCAGGGCGACAGCATGTTTCCCGACTGGCCGAGAGGCATCGCGAAGCGGCTGTTGTCGAGATCCGAGAAGTCGTAGATGCCGCGGTAGCCGGCCCCATGGACAGCATCGAAGGGACGCTGGCCGCGGTAGGAAGGCGCCGCGCGATTGAGCGTCTGGTTGCCGCCGTCGGCGGGATAACGCACCGAGGCGATGTCGCGGAGCAGCGGGACGGCGTCGAACAGCGGGTGGCGATGGACCGCAAGATGCTCGCGTCCCCATTGCCATTTCGTCATGTCGGTTCCCTGGCGGGCTGCAATCCACGAGAGGGCCCGATCGAGGGCGTCGGCAATCGCGTCCTCGCAGGTCTCGGTGCGCGTCGTCCCGCCATCGTCGCACCAGCCCGGCTTCTCGCGTAGGATGCGCAGGAGCAGGGGGACGTCTGGCGTCGCCATCGCCGCGAACAGATCCTCTCCCAGCTCGTCGGCCAGCAGGCCGCGCTGCAATTCGTAGATCCAGGCCGTGTAGATCAGCGGCTCGGGCCGGCTCGCCATCATGAACCGGTTCCAGCGCTGCAGCATCTCCTGCGCCTGACGCGCTCTTGCGTTGCGTGGTGCTGCCTTCAGCAGCTCCGGCAACATGTCGTTCGCATCGAGGGTCAGATTATCTGCCTGCATCACGATCATGCCGTAGACCGGATGCCGCTCGACCTCGTTCAGGAGATCGCGTGCGCGGCGCTGGCGGTAGGGATCGGCCCAGTCGCGCGTGATGAAATGCCGATAGTCGTCCGGCACCGTCCGGGCGTTGGCATTGACGAAGATGCCGCCAGGCGGATTGTAGGCACGCGGCAACTCGTCGAACGGCACGAAGCCTGCCCAGTCGTACTCCGACGTCCAGCCCGGCACCGGCATCGAGCCGTCTCCCTTGCGCCGGATGGGGACGCGGGCCGGGGAAATGAAGCCGATGTTCCCCGTCGTGTCGGCGTACACCATGTTCTGCATCGGGGTGACGATGCGGCGGGTAGCGTCGAGGAACTCTTCCCAGTTCTTGGCCGTGCCGATGCGCGCGAATCCTTCGGCCGAGGTGTCGGCGCCGTCGAGGGCCGTGGCCTGCAGGGCGAGGACGTGGCCTTGCGGCGTCAGGTTCTCGCCGCGGCGGATGAAATCGTCGATGACCGGCCCGTGGCGCGTCTCGCGTACGCGCAGGCCGACCGGGTCGCCCCACGCGACGCGGATCGTCTCTTCCCGCACACCGAAGGGGCGGGCTCCGTCCGGCGTCAGGTAGCGGTTGGGATCGGTCGGATCGACCCGCTCGACGAAGATGTCCTGGCTGTCGAGGTTCGTCGTCGTGAAGCCCCAGCCGATCGTGCCGTTGTGACCGAGCACGACTGCCGGGGAGCCGGGGGACGTGACGCCGCGAATATCGAAGCCCGGGCCGACGAGACGCGCCAGATACCAGACACCGGGAAACGAGAATCCGAGATGCGGGTCGTTGGCAAGCAGAGGCTTGCCGGAGACCGCGTGCGCTCCGGACAGAACCCACTCGTTCGATGCCTGCCGCTTGCGTACGGCCGGCGTGTCGGTCTCGCGATAGAGACGGTCGAGATCGATGTCCTTGGTGGCCTGACGCACGGTCGAAAGCGTGGCATCGCTGCTTTCGCCAGCCGGCGCGATCAGGAATTTCACCGCGTCTTCGCCGATCTTCTGCGACAGACGCAGGCGCAGCAGCTCGGCGCGCCAGTTGCCGTCGAGCCCGAGCGCCATCAGCTTGGCCCAGACAAGGGAATCAGCCGGCCGCCACGGTTCGGGCCTGTAGCTTCCACCGGACATCAGCTTGATCAGCGTGAGTTCCAGGCCGAATTGCTGATCGTCGTCGGCGATCCAGGCATTGACGCCGGCAGCGTAGGATTCGAGCTGGCCGCGAATCGCCGGAGAGAGGGCGCCGACACTCTCGGAGGCCCGGCGATAGACGCCGAGCCCACGCATCGTGCGATCGCTGTCGACCAGCCCGGTTCCCACCAGCGTCGGCGGCACGAGCTCGGCAAGCCGGCCCTGGCCCAGCCGCCGCATCAGCTCCATCTGCCAGAAGCGGTCCTGCGCATGGACATAGCCGAGGGCGAAGGCAGCATCCTCGAGCGAGCCGGCGATGATGTGCGGCACCGCGTTCTTGTCGCGCAGGACTTCGACGGGAGCACGCAGGCCCTTGGCCTCGAGTTGGCCGCTATAGGCCGGCAGCGCACCGCGAACCTGGAAGTAGGTGCCGAGCAGGAAGACGGCGACTGCCAGCGCAGTACCGACCAGGAGCTTGCCCAGGAAGCCGGCTACGCGCAGCAACGCCCTCACGATGTCAGCCGCCCAGGTAGGACAGGATGGCCTGGCGGTCGCCGTCGAGGTCGGGCGCGGCCGCCCGGGTCTTGGGATCCTCGAAGGCGCTCATCTTGAGCGGATTGCCGGCGAGCGTGAGCTTCCCGCCGCTGCCGTCCGGCACCTCGACCAGCATGTTACGGGCAGCGACCTGCGGATGGGCGATCGCCTGCTCGACATTGTTGATCGGGCCGCAGGGAACGCCGGCCTTGCTGACGACGGAAATCCAGTGCTCCGTCGTGTTGCCCTTGAGCACGGACTCGATCTCGTCCACCAGCTTGCGGATGTTCTGGAGGCGCAAGGCGTTGGTCTTGTATTCAGGCGCACTCGCCAGGTCCGAACGGCCAAGCGCGTCGCAGGTCTTCACGAACAGGCTGTCGTTGCCCGCTGCGATGATGATGGAGCCGTCCGAGGTTGCGAAAGCCTGGAAAGGCACGATGGTCGGATGGCGGGCGCCGAGCGGGCCGGGGATCTCGCCCTCGACCGTGTAGCGCATGATCGCATTCTCGAGCAGCGCGAGCTGGCAATCGAACATGGCGATGTCCACCTTGGTGGCCTCGCCGGTCTTCAGGCGGTGCACGATGGCGGCGTTGACGGCCACTGCCGTGTAGAGGCCGGCGCCGATATCGCCGATCGACATGCCGACGCGCGAGGGTGGCTGGCCTTCGTTGCCGGTGATGCTCATGATGCCGCCCATGCCCTGCATGACCATGTCGTAGGCGGGATCCTTCGAATTGGGACCGGTGTGCCCGAAGCCAGAGGCGGAAGCGTAGATGAGCTGAGGGAATTTCGCGTGCAGGGTCTCCCAGCCGTAGCCGAGCTTCTCCATCGTACCGGGCCGGAAATTCTCGACCACCACGTCGGCCTTGGCGAGGAGCTTCTCGAAGATCTCGCGATCCGTATCGGCCTTGAGGTCCAGCGCGATGCTTTCCTTGCCTCGGTTCACCGAAGCGAAATAGGCCGACTTGCCGTTCACGAAAGGACCGTAGGCGCGGGCATCGTCGCCGCCCTTGGGCGGCTCGACCTTGATCACGCGCGCGCCCATCTCGGCCATGAGAAGCGTGCAATACGGACCCGCGAGGATGCGCGACAGGTCGATGACGAGAATGCCCGAAAGGGGGCCCTTGGTGGTCTGGCTCATAGGCGGTTCTTAGCCAGTGGACCGCCTTGAATCCAGCCACACGTTGACGCCGGCCGCGAACACCACGATGCCGCCGCCAGTCAGGGTGAGGTCGGCCGGCTTTTCGCCATCGAACAGCCACACCCAGATCGGGCCGAGCACCAGTTCCAGCAGGCCCAGCAGTGCGGCCTGGCCGGCGGGGATGCGCCTCAGGGCGGCCATGTAGAGCAGGAGTCCGCCCGCCAGCTGTCCGGGGCTGAGGGCGAGCATCCACGGCAATTTCTGCCAGGTGACGCTGGAAACGTCGGCGAAGGGCAGGGCGACCAGGCCGGAAATCAATCCTGCCAGCCAGATCGACGGCGCCATCCCGACATCCCGGCGATGGCGCACCACGACGTAGTTGCCGCTCATGCACAGGACGACAATGAAGGCGACCGCCATGCCGGCCAGGGCGCCTTCCTCCAGCGAACCCGCGACGCTCATGCCGAGGCCCACGACTGCAAGCCCCATCGAGGCGACCGTGTGGCCATGCAGCGGTTCGTGCAGGAACAGGCGCGCCATGATCGCCGTGATGAAAGGCGTCGCACCGAAGACGATCAGGACATTGGCGACCGGCGCGAGGCCGAGCGCGAGGATGAAGCTGACGAAGCTTCCGGCCAGCAACAGGGCACTGAGCAGCAGGGCGAATCCCGCGTTTCGGGCGTCCACGAGCGCCGTGCGCCGCTGCAGGTAGAGGAGCGGCAACAGAAAGATCACGAGAAAGGCCGATCGCCAGAACGACACGTCCCAGGCCGGCAGGTCTATGCGGCGCACGATCACGCCCGCCGTGCTGAAGAGTGCCGCCGCACCGATGGCGCATGCGACACCGAGGGCGGTGGAACTTGGCGGAGGGGCGGGCGTTTTCATCGCAAGAAACCTGTGAATATGGATACGACGTGCCCCCGTCCATCGAATCCCTCGATCTGCCGCCGTTCCGGCCGCGTTTTCCCTGGTGGGGGCCAGATCTACAGACCATCGCCGTCCGGCTGACATCACCGCGAGCCGTCGATCTCTCGCCGCATTCGAGTGAGCGTATCGCGTTTCCCATGGCGGACCGCACGGGCGATATCCTGCTGGGAATGCTAGACCGGCCGGCAGAGGCGTCCGACGACAAGCCTCTCGTGATCCTCATCCATGGCCTGACCGGCAGCGAGAGCAGCGCATACATCCTGAATGCCGCACGCTATTTCCTGGACTGCGGATATGCGGTCCTGAGGCTCAACCTTCGCGGCTGCGGTCCGTCGCGCCAGTATTGCCGCGAGCACTATCATGTCGGCCGGACCGCGGATTTCCGGCGGGTCCTGTGGCAGCTGCCCGACGAGCTGACCCGCAACGGCTGCGTCGCCGTGGGATACTCTCTCGGAGGCGCCATGCTTCTGAAGTATCTTGGAGAGGAAGGCGAGTATTCGCCGTTGCGCGGAGCCGCCACGATCTGCGCGCCGATCGACCTGTCGCAGACATGCAAGCATATGAGCAAGCCACGTAACTGGCTGTATCACGCCTATCTGCTGAACGACATGAAGGCGGAGGCGCTGGCGCCGGGAGCGCTCACCACCGAGAGCGAGCGCGCCGCCATTCGGGCCGCGCGGTCGGTTCGGGACTACGACGATTGGTTCATCGCGCCGCGCTACGGATTCCGCGATGCCGAGGATTACTATCAGCTTTGCTCGCCTTTGCTGTTCATGCCCGAAATCCGCGTCCCGACCATGGTGATCGCGTCGTGCGACGATCCGTGGATTCCGGTCGAGTACTATCGCGACTTCGACTGGGCGGCGAACCCCTGGCTGTTGCCGGTGATGCCGCCTGCCGGAGGTCATCTCGGATTCCACGCGCACGACAGCGCGCCTTGGTGCGATCTCGTGGTGGAGAAATTCATCGACAGGCTTGGTAACGTTGAGGCGTGAGCCTCGATCTTCCTCCTTTCCGTCCGCGCTTCCCGTGGTGGAGCGGCGATCTCCAGACCATTGCAAACGTCGTGCGGCCGCCGGCCCGCGACCTCTCTCCGCATACGAGCAGCCGGATCCTCGTCGATCTCGATGACGGCAGCGGCGACCGGCTGGTCTGCACGCTGGATCTCCCTGCACAGGCGAAGCCGTCGGCCCTCACAATCCTGATCCATGGGCTCACGGGTACGCAGGAAAGCTCGTACATCCACTCGATGGCCCGGCGGCTCCTGGACGCGGGCGCCCCGGTGCTGCGGGTCAATCTGCGTGGCGCGGGTCCTTCGCGCGCGTTCTGCGGCGGGCAATACTATGCCGGCCGCAGCCAGGATTTCCGGGCGCTGATCGAGCGGCTTCCACCGGAAACGACGAGCCAAGGGCTGCGGGCCGTCGGCTACTCTCTCGGCGGGGCGATGCTGCTCAAGTACCTCGGCGAAGAGGGGAACAGCTCGCCTCTCGTCGCAGCGGCCACGGTCTGCGCGCCGATCGATCTTTCAGAGACCTGCCGAAACATGCTGCGTCCGCGCAACACGATCTATCACCGGCACATCCTCCGGCTTATGAAGGTCGAGGCAACGGCACCAGGGGCAATTCTCACGCCGGAGGAGCGCTCGGCCATCCTGTCGTCGCGTTCGGTATGGCAATACGACGAGGAGTTCATCGCGCCCCGCCATGGTTTCGCCGGCGCCGAGGATTACTACGCGCGCTGCAGGCCATTGGGCTTCATGGGAGACATCCGTGTGCCCACGCTCGTGCTCGCGGCTCTGGACGACCCCTGGATTCCCGGCCGCCTCTACACCGGCTACGATTGGGCCGCCAATCCGGCGCTTCGCCCGTTGCTCACGCAACAGGGCGGGCATGTCGGCTTTCATGGCTCCGGCAGCTCTTCACCGTGGAGCGATCTCGTGATCTCAAGATTCTTCGACCATGGCTGAGACGCACGACATGACCATCATCCTGGGGGTGGCCTGTTCGCTGGTGGCGCTGGTCCTGGCCTGGCGGGCTTTCCGGGGCGCCTCGGCCGACGACGAGGCAAGAAAGCGCGAACGCGAGCGCGACGAGCGCTAGGTCAGGACAGCGTCAGCGGTCGCGCCGGCGGGCCGTCAGCCAGCAGGGACTGAAACCTGACAGCCAGATCGAGCGGTTCGAACCGCTCCCTGGAGGCGGCGATCTCGTCGAGAGACCACCAGCGATGGCCAAGGGTCCAGCTGCGCTCGCGCTCGTCGAGGCCGGACGTGTCGATTTCCGTCCGGTCGGTATGGGCCAGGAAGAAACGCTCGCGGTGGAGGACGTCCTTGCCGCGCCAGCTCATGCGCCGCTCGCGCGTCCACACCCAGCGGGGCGTGTCGATCACCGGCAACTTCGTTTCCTCGTGCGCCTCGCGAACCGCCGCCTCGGCATAATCCTCGCCGGGGTCGACCATGCCGCCGATCATCACCCAGAACGGATCGAAAAACGGGTTGGCCGGGTCGAAAACCGCCGGGTCGTGCACGTTGAAGAGGAAAAGCCGGTCCCGGGGATCGAGCAGGATCAGACGGGCGGACGGCCTTTCGATCATCGGGCGGTCAGCAGGCGCGCCGCGTCGATGGCGCCGTAGGTCAGGATGCCGTCGCAGCCCGCCCGCTTGAAGCAGGTGAGGGTCTCCAGAAGAACCTTGTTCCAGTCGAGCCAGCCCCGGTCGGCAGCGCCACGCAGCATCGCGTACTCGCCGCTCACCTGGTAGGCGTAGGTCGGTACGGCGAACGCATCCTTCACCCGACGGACGATGTCGAGATAGGGCAGGCCGGGCTTCACCATCACCATGTCCGCGCCTTCCTCGATATCGAAGCCGACTTCCCGCAGGGCTTCGTCGGAATTGGCGTAGTCCATCTGGTAGGTCTTCTTGTCACCCTTGAGGGCGCCGGAGCTGCCGATGGCATCCCGGAACGGATTGTAGAAGGCCGAGGCGTACTTGGCCGCGTACGACATGATCTGCTCGTGCTGGTAGCCCTTGTCGTCGAGCGCCTTGCGGATGGCGCCGATGCGTCCGTCCATCATGTCGGACGGCGCCTGGATGTCGGCACCGGCCTCGGTCTGCACGAGCGCCTGCTTGACCAGTGCCTCGACCGATTCGTCGTTCAGGATCCGGCCGTCGCGCACGATGCCGTCATGTCCGTCGCTGTTGAACGGATCCAGCGCGACGTCGCAGACGATGCCAATGTCGGGCACGCCCTTGCGCACCGCCGTAATGGCGCGGCAGACGAGGTTGCCCGGGTTGTAGGCCTCGCGCGCATCGGGCGTCTTCGCATTCGGGTCCGTCTCCGGAAAAATCGCGACGGCGGGGATGCCGAGGTCGCGCGCCTGCTTCGCCGCCTCGACGAACAGGTCGACCGAAAGCCGGTCCACGCCCGGCATGGAGGCGACGGGCGTCCGGGCATTCGTGCCTTCCTGTACGAACACGGGCCAGATCAGGTCGTCGACCGACAGCTTCGTCTCGGCCACCAGCCGACGCGACCATTCCTCGCGCCGGTTTCGGCGGAGTCGGGTGGTCGGGAAGCGGCCCAGGGGCGTGAAGCGATCGGACATGGCCGCCTTATCGCGCGAACCGGGAAGGGTCGCAATGCGGCTTGTTTTCCCCGGATCGACGGCGCGACGAGCCTCACTGCGCGGGGCATCGCTCATGGTTGCCTGTCGCCGAGGAGGGCGGCCGCTTGCCGTTGGCCGTGACGGCAAAGACTTGATACGTTCCCGGCCGCATGGATTTCACGCTTTCAGAAGACCAGCAGGCATTTCGCGATACGGCCCGGCAGTTTGCGGCGGACCGTATGTTGCCGCATGCGCCCCGCTGGGACGCCGAGAAGATCTTTCCCGAGGACGTGCTGCGCGAGGCCGCGGCACTCGGGTTCGGTGGCATTTACGTCCGCGACGATGTCGGCGGCAGCGGGCTTGGCCGCTTCGACGCAGCCCTCATCATGGAGGAACTGGCGGCGGCATGCCCGAGCACCGCTGCCTATATCTCGATCCACAACATGGCCGCCTGGATGATCGACGCCTTCGGCGACGACGAGCAGCGCCGGCGCTTTCTTCCGAAGCTCTGTTCGATGGAGCATTTCGCCAGTTACTGCCTGACCGAGCCTGGCGCAGGATCCGACGCTGCGTCCCTCGGCACGCGGGCGGTTCTCGACGGCGACCACTACGTGGTGAACGGGACCAAGGCCTTCATTTCCGGCGGCGGCCGCAGCGACCTCTATGTCGTCATGCTACGCACCGGGGGCGCGGGAGCAGGCGGCGTCTCAACACTCGTCGTCGAGGCCGGGACGCCGGGCCTGTCGTTCGGCAAGCAGGAGCAGAAGCTCGGCTGGAACAGCCAGCCCACCGCTGCGGTGATCTTCGAGAATTGCCGCGTCCCCGTCGCCAACCGGCTCGGGCCGGAGGGGCACGGTTTCAAGATCGCGATGATGGGGCTCGACGGCGGCCGCATTAATATCGGCGCCTGTTCGCTGGGGGGCGCACGGGCCTGCCTTGAGACAGCGTCGCGCTATGTGCTGGAGCGCAGGCAGTTCGGCAAACCGATCGCCGATTTCCAGGCCACCCAGTTCAAGCTCGCCGACATGGCGACCGAACTGGACGCCGCACGCCTCATGATCTGGCGCGCCGCATCGCTTCTGGACGCCAAGTCACCGGAAGCGACGCAGGCCGCAGCCATGGGCAAGCGCTTTGCCACCGACGTCGGCTTCCGGGTCGTGAACGACGCGCTGCAATTGCATGGCGGCTACGGCTACTTGAAGGATTTCCCGGTCGAGCGCTATCTGCGCGACCTCCGCGTGCATCAGATCCTCGAAGGAACGAACGAGATCATGCGCGTGATCATATCGCGACGCCTGCTGATGGGATGAAGTATGTCAGAAGCTGAAATTCTGTTCGACGTGAAGGACGGGCTGGGCATCATGACGCTCAACCGCCCGAAGGTCCTCAACTCGCTGTCGCACGGCATCATCCTCGAGATGGAACGCGTGATGCCGGAATGGGAAAAGGACCCGTCCATCAAGGCAGTGGTCCTGCGCGGCGCCGGCGACAAGGCTTTCTCGGCGGGCGGCGACGTGGCCGGTCTCTATCGCGAGATGCGCGACAACCCTTCGGGCACGCTGCGCCGCGACTTCTTCCGCGACGAGTACATCGTCAATCGCCGCATCTATCGCTACGCAAAGCCGTGGATCTCCCTGATCGACGGTATCAACATGGGCGGTGGCGTCGGTCTGTCCGCACACGGCTCGCACTCGGTCGTGACGGAGAAATATCTCTTCGCCATGCCCGAGACGACCATCGGCCTGTTCCCCGATGTCGGCGGCGGCTACTTCCTGACGCGCCTGCCGGGCGCCCTGGGCACATTCCTCGCGCTGACCAGCTACCGTCTCAAGGCGGCGGACGCGGTGTGGGCGGGTATCGCGCATGCTTTCGTGCCGAGCGCCAGGATCGACGAGCTGCAGGCGGCCCTCGCGGCGGCAGACCTGTCGGGGCCGCGTGCCAACGAGAAGGTCGACGCGGTCATCGAGCGCTTCAAGGCGGATGCCGGCGATCCGACGCTGCCGGCGCTGATGCCGGAAATCGACCGCTGCTTCTCGTCGGAGACGCTGCAGGAGATCGTCGACAAGTTGAAGGCGTCGAACAGCGAGTTCGCGCAGAAGCAGCTCGCTTCCCTCATGAAGCTGTCGCCGCTCTCCATGGCGATCACGCTGGAACAGATGAAGCGCTGCGCCAACCGCTCGTTCGAGGACACGATGACGATCGAGTATCGCATGTCACAGCGCTGCATGCAGAAGGGGCACGATTTCTTCGAGGGTGTGCGCGCGCTCCTGATCGACAAGGACCAGAAGCCGAAATGGAATCCGGCGACCATCGACGGCGTCACGCGCGCCATGGTCGAGGAGCATTTCGTGCCGCTTTCCAACGACCTGAAGTTCGACTGACAAGTTCCAAGGGAGGAACGCCATGGCGAAGATCGCCTTCATCGGCCTCGGCAACATGGGCGGCCCGATGGCCGCGAACCTCGTGAAGGGCCAGCACCAGGTGCTGGCCTTCGACCTGTCCGATGCAGCGGTCAAGGGCGCTGTCGATCACGGGGCGAAGAAGGCCGCCTCGGCCGCCGAGGCGGTGAAGGGCGCCGAGATCGTGGTCACGATGCTGCCGGCGGGCAAGCACGTTCGCGAGGTCTATGAGAAGGATGTCCTGCCGAACGTCGCAAAGGGTACGCTGCTCATCGACTGCTCGACCATCGACGTCGAGAGCGCCCGGCATGTCGCGGCATTGGCGGGCAAGGCCGGGCTGGAGATGGTCGACGCACCGGTCTCCGGCGGTGTCGGCGGCGCCACGGCCGGCACGCTCACCTTCATGGTGGGCGGCAGCGACGGCGCCTTCGCGAAGGCGCGTCCGATCCTCGAGAAGATGGGCAAGAACATCGTCCATGCCGGCGCGAGCGGCGGCGGCCAGGCCGCGAAGATCTGCAACAACATGATCCTCGGCGTGTCGATGATCGCGGTAAGCGAGGCCTTCATGCTGGCCAAGCGTCTGGGCCTCGACGCGCAAAAGCTGTTCGACGTCGCCTCGACCTCGTCGGGTTCCTGCTGGTCACTGGTCAACTACTGCCCGGTGCCGGGCCCCGTTCCGGCCTCGCCGGCGAACCGCGACTATCAGGCGGGTTTCACGGCCGCCATGATGCTGAAGGACCTGATGCTCGCCCAGCAGGCGGCACAGGGGGCGGGCGCTTCGACCCCGCTCGGGGCGGAGGCGGCGCAGCTCTTCAGCCTCTTCGTGAACTCGGGCAACGGGGCGAAGGATTTCTCCGGCATCGTCCGCATGCTGGACGGGCAGGCCTCGGACGGTAAGTGAGCCGCACGCTCTACGACCTCAAGACGCTGGACGGTCGACGACTGAGCCCGTTCGGCCAGAGGGTGCATCTGGCGCTGGCGCACAAGGGACTGGAGGTCGATCGCATCGTGCCGGTGCGGTTCGTCGACAAGCAGGTCATTGCGTTCGCCGGGTCGCAGACCGTCCCGGTGCTGGTCGATGGCGACGCGATCGTCGCCGACTCCTGGCGCATCGCCGACCATCTGGAGGAGACCTATCCCGACCGCCCGTCGCTGTTCGGCGGCGAGGCGGGCAGGGCCCTCGCGCGCTATTTCAACAACTGGTGCGGCCTCTGGCTCACGCCGGAGATCGCAAGCTTCATCCTGTTCGACATGCTCGACCATCTCGATGATGACGACCGCGCGTATGTCAGGAAGACGAGGGAGCCGCGCTTCGGGCCGCTCGACGTCCTGAACTCCTCCCGGGAAGACAGGTTGCCTGCCTTCCGCAGAGCCCTCGACCCGCTGCGCCTTACGGTGAAGCAGAACGGCAATCTGCACGGATCGGCGCCCGGCATGGCCGATTTCGTCGTTGCCGCGGCATTCCATTGGGCGGAGCAGGCAAGCAGTTTCACGCTGCTCGCGACCGACGATCCGCTCTACTCTTGGTCCCGACGCATCAACGCCACATCGAGTCACGGAAACACCGCATGATCACCCTGTACGACCTCGTCTTCCAGGAAGACCGTCGGCCCAGTCCTTTCTGCTGGCGCGCCAAGTTCGCAATGGCCCACAAGGGCCTGGAATGGACCGAGGTCCCGGTCGGGTTCACGGAAAAGGACAGGATTGCCTTTGCCGACTCGAAGCTGTTGCCCGTCATCAAGGACGACGAGACGGCGGTGAAGGACAGCTGGGCGATCGCCTGTTATCTCGACAAGGCCTACCCGGGAAAGCTGCTGTTCGCGAACGAGCAGGAGCGGCTGGCGGCCCAGCTCGCCAATGGCTGGGTCGACGTCGCCGTGAACGGCGCCCTGTTTCCCCTTGTCGTCGGCGACCTAGTGGAGCGGGTACGTCCGGAGGACAAGGCCTACATCATCGAAAGTCGCGGCAAGCGCCTCGGCACGACCGATTTCGCCGCGTTCCAGGCCAAGGCGCGCGAGAAGGGCGTTGCCGCCTTCGGCGTGGCACTCGAGCCCGCGCGGCGGGTCCTGCGCGAATACAAGTTCCTGGGCGGCGCGAGCCCCAACTATTCCGATTATGCGCTCTTCGGCACCTTCATGTGGGCCTATAGCGTGAGCCCTCTCGCGCTGCTGCAGGCGGACGATCCGGTCCACGGCTGGCGCGAGCGCATGTTCGACCAGCTGGGTGGCCTGGCGCGCAAGGCAAAGCCCGCCTGAACCGGAGAAGCATATGAGCACAGCCGAAAGTGCCGGTTTCGACCCGGCCACGCACCGCTTCGGTCCGGTGCACTGGTTCGAGGATTTGAAGGTCGGCCAGAAATTCTACATCAACTCGCGGACGCAGACGGATGCGCTGTTCTCGGCCTTCCAGCTCGCGAGCGGCGACAATCATCCCATCCATTACGACCGTGAGTACTGCAAGGCGCTGGGCCATCGCGACATGCTTGCGCACGGTCTGCAGGTCGCGATCCAGGGCGCGGCGGGCGGAGGCATCTTCCCGCACGTCGTGGGCGAGGCGCTGGTCGGCTTTCTCGAACAGTCCTCGCGTTTCCTGAAGCCCGTCTATGTCGGCGACACGCTCTACCCCATGCTGGAGATCGTCGAGCTGAAGCCGGGGCGGACCACGGGCGTCGCGATCCTGAAGCTCACCATTCACAATCAGAAGCGTGAACTGGTGTGCGACGGGGAGCACAAGTATCTTGTCAGGAAGAAGCCGCAACAAACGGCAGGAGGAGAGTAGATGATCGGCGTAATCGCGAAACTGACCATCAAGCCCGGCACCAATGCCGACTTCGAAGCGACCATGAAGGCGCTGCAGGCGAAGGTCCAGGCCGACGAGCCCGGCAACAAGCTCTACGCCCTCCACAAGACGCCCGACGTTAACGTCTATGTCATGCTGGAGCGGTACGAGGACCAGAAGGCGCTGGATGCCCACCGGGCGGCGCCGCACTTCAAGGAACTCGGCCGAAAGCTGGGCGACTATCTCGCCGGACGGCCCGACGTCCAGGTGCTGGAAGAAATCTGACGCCCTGAAGGGCAAGAGACGCCAATGGACGGGGTAATCCACCGCCACACGACGCCCGGCACCGCGCCGGGCACCCTCGCAGGCCGGGCGCCGGTCGTCGACGAGGCGCTGGATTTCACCCTCGTCGAATATACGCAGGACGACGTCCAGGTCGTGCATGGGGTGGAAGTGGACGAGTGCCGCTTCCACCTCGGCACGCCGGGCCATACATGGATCGACGTCGCGGGCCGCCCGAGTTCGGAGATGCTTCGCACTCTCGGCATGGCCTTCAACCTGCATCCGCTGGCGCTGGAGGACGTATTCCACGCCAACCAGCGCAGCAAGCTCGACCTCTACGAGGGGCAGGGCTTCATCGTCCTCAACGATCCGGTCTACGAGGAGTGCGAGCTGAAGGGGCGGCAGGTCAGCATCTTCTTCGGCGAGAACTACGTGATCTCGTTCCACGACCACAAGGGCGACATCTTCAAGCCGGTGCGCGACCGTATCCAGACGGCGGGCTCGCGGCTCAGGACCTTCGGGGTCGACTATCTCGTCTATGCACTGATCGACCTCGTGGTCGACCGCAAGTTCCCGTTGATCGAAGCGTTGTCCACGCATCTCGAGGAACTGGAGGACGAGGCGCTGGGCCATCCGACGAAGGATACGCTGGCGCACATCCATCGCGCGCGTCGGGCCCTGGTGGTCTTCCATCGTATCCAGTGGGCGGAGCGGGAGACGGTGCTGGCGGTGATGCGGCCGGACGTGCCGTTCATCATGCCGGAGACGCGCACCTACCTGCGCGACTGCTTCGACCATGCCGTGGCGGTACTCGAGCTCGTCGAGAGCTACCGCGAGATGAACAACGGCCTGATGGAAATCTATCTCATGGATTCCTCGAACCGCATGGCCGAAGTCATGAAGACGATGGCCATCATCACCGTCTTCTTCATGCCGCTCAGCTTCCTGGCCGGCATCTACGGCATGAATTTCGAGCGCGATGTCGGCAACATGCCGGAGCTCGGCTGGAAATACGGCTACCAGTTCTTCTGGGTGATGGTCGTGGTCATCGTCGGCGGCATCTACCTCTGGCTTAAGCGCAAGCGCTGGATCTGACGGCGAGGGGCCGCGCGGCGGCGATCGCAGGTGCCGTCCACCCGAGCTCGCCGGGACGCAAGAAGCGAACCATCCTGCGTTGAATTATCGGGTTGTGTGCGAAGTCCACCCGTCGGTAGGATGGCATGCGGCAGCAGGCGGGGTGGAGTTGCGTACCGGCACCGGAAATGGCGAGCATGTCGGCGTTCACGAGCTGGTAAAGCGCTACGGCGACGTCGCCGCCGTCGATGGCGTGAGCTTCGGTGTCCGTACCGGGGAATTCCTTGCTTTGCTGGGCCCGTCGGGCTCGGGCAAGACGACAGTCCTCATGAACATCGCCGGCTTCGACTTCCCCGATTCCGGACGCATCGAGATCCGCGGGCAGGACGTCACCTGGACGCCATCCCACAAGCGCAACCTCGGGATGGTGTTCCAGCGCTACACGTTGTTCCCGCACATGAGCGTGCTGGATAACATCGCCTTTCCGCTGCGTATGAGGAAGATCGGGCGGGCCGAGCGCGAGGAACGGGCCCGCGCCGCCCTCAGGACAGTGCGACTGGAGGGATACGGCGAGCGCAAGCCCGCCCAGCTGTCGGGCGGCCAGCAGCAGCGCGTCGCGATGGCGAGAGCCGTGGTCTACAATCCCGAAGTGCTGCTGATGGACGAGCCGCTTTCCGCGCTCGACAAGAATCTCCGCGAGGAGATGCAGATCGAGATCAAGCACCTGCAGCGCGAGCTGGGTGTGACGGTGATCTTCGTCACGCACGACCAGACCGAGGCCCTCACCATGGCCGACCGCATTGCTGTCCTCGATCTCGGCAGGCTGCAGCAGCTCGACACGCCCAAGGCCCTCTACGAGCAACCCACCTCCGCGTTCGTCGCCGGCTTCATCGGCGAGACGAATTTCTGGCCGGCCGTCGCCTTGGGCAACGCTCCCGCCGGAAGCCAGGTCGCCGTCACCCTCGAGGGCGGAGAACGGGCAAACGTCACTGCCGCAAAGGCCGTTCAGGCCGGGCAGACGGTCAAAGTGGCGATCCGGCCCGAAAATATCAGCATCGCCGCCGACGGTTCCGGCCTCCAGGCGACGGTCGAAGAGGCGATCTATGCCGGAAGCGTCACGACGCTTCTGGTGCGCAGCAAGGGACCGACGGTGCGCGTGCGGGTCGGACCCGACGGTTCGCTCGGGGAGCCGACACCGGGCACGCCCCTCGCGCTGGGCTGGCAGGCGCGCCACGCCCGGGCCTACGCCGCATGACGGCCCGGCCGTCGCGCTTCATGCTGGGGGGCCGGACCTACAGTCCTGCCGCAAGCCTGCTGCTCGCGACGCCGTTCCTTCTGGTTCTCCTGCTCGCGTTCCTGCTGCCGCTGGGCATGCTCCTGCGCGAGAGCCTGTTCGTGCCATCCTTCACGGTCGAGCACTATCGCCGGGTGTTCGACGAGCCCGTCTATCTTCGGGTGATGTACCGCACGATCAGGATATCGGCGCTGGTGACGCTGATCAGCCTGCTGCTCGGCTATCCGATGGCGGCCCTGATGGCGCGCACGCGCGGGCTTATGCTCAACCTTCTGCTGGTCGCCGTCCTGCTGCCGCTCTGGACGTCGGTGCTGGTGCGCACCTATGCCTGGCTCGTGCTGCTGCAGCGCAATGGCGTTGTCAACGACCTGCTGACCGGGCTTGGCTTGGTGGACGCGCCCATCCAGCTCCTGCGTACCGAGGGGGCCGTCGTGCTGGCGATGAGCCATGTCCTCCTGCCGTTCGTCGTGCTGCCGCTCTATGCCACGCTGCGCGCCATTCCGGACGACTATGCGCGTGCCGCCAGGATGCTGGGCGCGAACGGCTTCGCGGTGTTCCGCCACGTCACCTTGCCGCTGTCGATGCCCGGCATCACGTCCGGTTGCGTGATGGTGTTCCTGCTGGCGCTGGGCTTCTTCGTCACGCCGGCGCTGATCGGCGGCCCGCAGCAGATGATGCTGGCCACACTCGTTCAGCAGCAGGTCACGGAACTGCTGAATTGGCCCTTCGCGGGCGCCATCATCGGTGTTCTGCTGCTCGCCGTGCTCGGCCTGATGATCGTCTTCCACCGGGTCATCCGCCTCGACCGGTTCGTGGGGCAGGCGTGACGAGGCGGTCGGAGCTGACGGCGGGACGGCTGGCAGCCAACGCCTTTGCCTACGGCGTCGCCATCTTCCTGCTCGTGCCGACGGCGTTGATCGTGCCGATGTCGTTCGGCCCCGATCGCTACCTCAAGTTCCCGCCCTCGGGCTTCACGCTCGAATGGTACGCGGCCTATTTCTCCGACCGCGACTGGCTGGACTCGACCTTCTTCAGCCTGCGCATCGCGGTGCTGACGTCGATCGTCGCCACCGTCGTCGGCACGCTCGTCTCGCTCGCTCTCGTGCGCGGCCGGCTTCCCGGCAAGCCCGTGTTCGAGCTGCTGGTCGTGGGCCCCGTGATCGTGCCCAACATAGCGATCGCCATCGCCACCTACCTGGTGTTCGACGGGCTGAAGCTCACGGGCACGACGCTCGGCTTCGTTGCGGCCCATACCGCGCTCGCGATGCCATTCGTCGTATTCACGATCCTGGCGTCGCTGCATCGCTTCGATGCCGATCTCGAGCGCGCGGCGCTGTCGTGCGGCGCCAGTCCGCTGCAGGCCTTCACCTGGGTAACGCTGCCTCAGATATTGCCCGGCATCGTCTCGGCAGCGCTTTTCGCCTTCATCATTTCCTTCGACGAGCCGGTGATCTCGTTCTTCATTTCGGACCTCGATCATCGCTCGCTGCCACGCAAGATGTTCGAGGATATCGACTACAATGTCTCGCCGACCCTGGCCGCCGTCGCCACGGTCCTGACCGGGCTTACGATACTGGCTCTGATCGCCGGTCATTTCGCCGGCCGCGGACGGAAGGACTCGTCCGCCGCCCGCAGGCCCACTTCCGGGAATTGAACAGGAGAGCAGCATGAAATTGACACGCCGCACGATCCTCGGGGCCACCGCGACCTTGCCCTTCATCTCGACGGCGCCCTTCATCTCGGCGGCAAGGGCCGCCGGCGGCGAGGTGATCATCGCCACCACCGGCGGCCTGATGACGAACAGTCTGCAGGCCCACTTCTACAAGCGCTTTGAAGCACAGACCGGCATCAAGGTTCGCGCTATCGCCATCGAGCTTCCCGACCAGTGGGCACGCGCGATCGCGGGCGCGCGCAGCGGGAACGTGCCGTTCGACGTCGTGACTGCAACGCCGCCCGACCTGATCCAGCATGCGAACCTGCTGCAGCCGCTCGATTGCGCCGCCATGCCCGGCATCGTCGCCAATGCGTTGCCTGGCAGTTGCATGCCGAGCGGAATCATCCGGACGGTGGGCGGCATGGCGCTGACGTGGAGCAAGAAAGCCTTCCCGGCGAGCGGGCCGCAATCCTGGGCCGATTTCTTCGACGTGGCCAAATTTCCCGGCCCGCGCTCGCTGCCCGATACAGGCGATCGCGATTGGTGGGTGCCGCTGGCCGCCCTGATGGCCGACGGCGTGCCGCGCGACAAGCTGTTCCCGATGGATCTGGATCGCGCCTACCGGAAGCTGGACACGATCAAGAAGGATGTCGCGGCCTGGTGGAAGAGCGGCGACAACTCCATGCAGATCCTTCGCGGCGGCGACGCCGTCATGAGCATGCTCTATTCGAGCCGTGCCGTTCCGCTCGCCAAGAGCGGCGAGTTCGACTTCACCTGGAACGGCGCCATCCGCGACACCGGCAATTGGGCGGTGCTGAAGGGCGGGCCGAACACCGCGAACGCCATCAAGTTCCTCGATTTCTTCGTGCAGGATCCGTCGGAACATCTGCCGTTCAGCAACGAGGTGAGCTTCGACTCGAACAACAAGGAAGCGGCCGCCAAGGTGCCGGCCGAGGAGCGGCGCTTCCGCCCCAGCTACCCGGCGAACTACGACAAGCTGGTCGTCGCCGACTATGCGTGGATCGCCGCCGACCGCGCCAAGCTCCGCGAGCGCTGGATCAGCTGGCTCACGAAGTAGGCCGCCCGTGCTCGTCACCTATCCCGAGGCCGCGCACTGGCCGATCGACCCCGACCGGCTCGACCTGGTGGAGGAGTTCCGCCGGCAGCCGCGCGGGCCGCACAGCGACGAGCTTCAGAAGCTGCTGCATCGCTTGCGCTGGGCGGGAGATCCCGACCAGCCAGGGCGCTACGTGCTGATCGTCACGCAGCCTGGCAGGGAATGGATGCTGGGCCGCCTCCCGCGCCAGCGGGGCAAGCCGATCGAACTCATGCGCAATCACGTCTTCACCTCGATCGCCGAGGCGGAATGGGAGGTCTTCAAGTTGCGCTGGGAGGCCATCACCGGCCGGACACTGCCGCCGCATCTGAGTGAAAAACCGACATGACCGATACGACGTCCGTCTTGGGATACGCCTGGCCGATGGTTGTGTCGCCCGGCGAAGAAGTGGCCTTTCATCTTTCCAGCCCTTCGCTATCGAGGGCTGATGCCGCGCTGGTGCGCGTGCGCTGCGGCGATCCGGATCCTGCGGGGCCCGGAATCCGGGTCCACGAAATGGGCGCACCGTTCGAGCGCACCGTACCGCTCGTCCACCAGGTTATCCGGCCGGGTTCGTGCGCCATCGTGGCCGACGCGCCGGCGCTCACGTCCTTCCAGTCGTTCACCGTTGGCGCGTTCCTGTGGCCGACGATGCCCGGAGACCGCACGCAGACCATCCTGTCACGTTGGAGGGAGGATACGCAGGAGGGGTGGCGGCTCGGCCTCGACGCGGGCGGGCATCTGGAATTCGTCGTCGCTGCCGGTGGCCGGACATGGAGGGTTGCGACCAGCGCGGCGCTCCTGTCGCGCGAGTGGGTCCTGGCAGGGGCGAGCTGGGACGCCGAGGCCGGGCGCCTCGCGGTCATGGTCCGCAGCGCCGATCCGCAAGCCGGCCGGGACCGCTCCGAGAGCGTCGAGGCAGACGGGCCGACAGGTGTGGAATGGCCGGCCGCCGTGCCGCTGACGATCGCGGCGCACGCCAGCGACGGCGGCAGCCAGCTGTTCGACGGTTTCTATGACGGCAAGATCGACCGGCCTCGGCTTCATGCCAGCGTGCAGGCGATCGACGGGCTGCACCGGCTTTGCGAGAGCCTGAGCATTCCGATGGCGGACGCGCGACTGATCGCTGCGTGGGATTTCTCGCGTGGGATAGACGGCGAGGACGTCACGGACATGTCGGCCCACCACCTCCATGGCAGGTTGCGCCAGATGCCGACCCGAGGCATGACCGGCGCCAACTGGGACGGCAGCACGGACCGCTGGACCGACTGTCCGGAGCAGTATGGCGCCATCCACTTCCACAGCGACGACATGGCCGACGCAGAGTGGGAGCCCACCATGCGCTTCACTGTCCCCGCGGAGTGGCGGAGCGGCTTCTACGCGCTACGGCTGCGTGCAGAGGCGGCCGACGAGCCGGTGGAGAGCTTTGTCGGTTTCTTCGTGCGGGCCGAGCTGGGCAAGCCGCGTTCGAAGCTCGCCTTCGTCGCCAGCACGGGCACGTTTCTCGCCTATGCCAACAGCGCGCTGCGGCTCGACCAGGTCCATGCCGAGGCGATGCTCGAAGGGGTGCTGACGCTGTCCCGGGACGACGTCTATATCCAGGAACATCGCGAGGTCGGCCTCTCGACCTACGATACGCATGCCGACGGCAGCGGCTGGAGCATCAGCAGCGCGCGGCGACCCATTCTCAACATGCGGCCGCGCGGCAACGTGTTCAACTACGGCAACGACACCCACTTCATCGACTGGCTCGAGGAGATGGAGCAGGACTACGACGTCGTCACCGACGACGATATCCACCGCCACGGTGTCCAGGTGCTGGCGCCGTACACCTGCGTCATCACGGGGTCGCATCCGGAGTATATCAGCCGCGAGGTCTGGGAGGCCTTCGACGCCTATCAGCGCGGCGGCGGGCGTCACATGTATCTCGGTGGCAACGGCTTCTACTGGCGCATTGCCTATCACCCGACGGTGCCGCATACGATCGAGATGCGCCGAGGCATGACCGGCCTGCGCACCTGGGAAGGGGAAGCGGGCGAAACCGCGCTGGCCTTCACCGGCGAGCCGTCCTCGACCTGGCGCAGTAACGGCCGTCCGCCGCAGCGACTGGTCGGTGTCGGTTTCGATGGTCAGGTCTTCACCCATTCCTCGCCGTATCGCTGGCTCGACGGGGCGAAGGATCCGGCGCTGTCATGGCTGACCGACGGGATCGACCTTGCCGCCCCGCTGGGCGATTTCGGCCTGCGCGGCAACGGTGCCGCCGGTGTCGAGATCGATCGCGTGGACTGGTCTCTTGGGTCGCCTCCCGGCACCGTTTGGCTCGCGACGGCAGACCGGCTTGGCTATGGCGGCACGCCGGCCCCCGAGGAGATCCGCACGCTGCATCGCGGCGTGATGGGGGACCAGAACGCGCAGGTGAGGGCCGATCTGGTCTATTTCCCGACGGCCAACGGCGGCGCGGTCTTTTCGACCGGATCGATCGCCTGGGTCTGTGCCCTGTCCCACGCCGGTTACAGGAACAACGTGAGCCAACTCACCGGAAACGTCCTGAGGCGGTTCCTCGACACGGCGCCTCTCTGACCTACCCTTGCCGGGGCGCAGGGGCGGCGGCGTGGCCGCCCGTCGGGCGCTGGCGACCGGATCCTGTCGGCGCCGTCGCAGGCGCCACGTTAGAACAGGCTCGCGATCACCAGCGTCAGGCCGGACAGCATGAGCAGCGCCAGGAGCACCCGGCGGAACTGTGCGTCGTCGATGCGGCGATAGAGGGCGAGGCCGATCCGCGACCCGACAAGCGTGGCCGGGATCGTCATCGCCGCCCAGACGAAAAAAATCCTGTCTAGGAAGCCGGCGACGGCAGCCGACACGAGGGCCAGGAACAGCACGCTCATGTTGAAGGGCTGGTTGACCCCGCGCTGCTCGTTCTTGCCGTAGCCGCGAAGCTGGGCCCAGATCGCGGGGGCGGGGCCGCTGAGGCTCGCCATGCCCCCCATGATGCCGCCGACCAGGCCGACCGCGGCATCGGCGGCGCGACCGCCACCGGTCACGACGGGAGGCCGGCGGACGAAGGCCATCCAGGCGCTGTAGACGATGAGAAGGCAACCGACACCAGCCTTCAGCGGCTGCGGCCGCAGGTGATCGAGCAACAACGTGCCCAGAGGGACGCCAAGCAACCCGGCCGCAAGCATCGGCCACAGGCGTGGCCAGCTCACGCCGCTCCAGATGCGGGGAAGGGACTGGATGTGGCCTGCGACGCCGCACAGGGCGGTGAGGGGGGCGGCCGTCACGGGCGACATCGCCTGCAGCCAGAATCCCAAGGCGACGAGGGCATAACCGGTGCCGCTCAGCCCGTTGACGAACCCGGCTGCCAGGGCCCCGGCGACGACGATGGCGATGTCGCCGGGGGGTGGCAGGGCCACGTCCGATCAGGCTCCGGCGCTGAAGGCCTGGATGCCGGTCATCGCACGGCCGAGGATCAGAGCGTGCACATCATGGGTGCCCTCGTAGGTGTTCACCGCCTCGAGGTTCATGACGTGGCGGATCACGTGGTACTCGTCCGAGACGCCGTTGCCGCCGTGCATGTCGCGGGCGACGCGCGCGATGTCGAGCGCCTTGCCGCAATTGTTGCGCTTGATCAGCGAGATCATCTCGGGCTGGGCATGGCCCGCATCCTTGAGGCGGCCGACGCGCACGCACGCCTGCAGGCCGAGCGCGATCTCGGTCTGCATGTCGGCGAGCTTCTTCTGGATCAGCTGGTTGGCGGCCAGCGGCCGGCCGAACTGCTTGCGGTCGAGCGTGTAGTTGCGCGCCTGCTTCCAGCAGAACTCGGCCGCGCCCATGGCGCCCCAGGCGATGCCGTAGCGGGCATTGTTGAGGCAGCCGAACGGGCCGCCGAGGCCCGAGACGTTCGGCATCATGTTCTCGACCGGCACGAAGACCTCGTCGAGCATGATGGCGCCCGTCACAGAGGCGCGCAGGCTGAACTTGCCCTCGATCTTCGGCGTCTCGATGCCTTTCCAGCCGCGCTCCAGGATGAAGCCGCGGATCGCGCCGCCGTCGAGCTTCGCCCATACGACCAGCACGTCGGCGATCGGCGAGTTGGTGATCCACATCTTCGAGCCCGAAAGGCTGAAGCCGCCGGGGACGGTGGTGGCACGGGTCTTCATGCCGCCCGGATCGGAACCATGATCGGGCTCGGTAAGCCCGAAGCAGCCGACCCACTCGCCGGTGGCGAGCTTGGGCAGGTACTTCATGCGCTGCTCTTCGCTGCCGTAGGCGTAGATCGGATGCATGACCAGCGAGGACTGCACGCTCATCGCCGACCGATAGCCCGAATCGACGCGCTCCACCTCGCGCGCGACGAGGCCGTAGGACGTGTAGTTGGCGCCGGCGCAGCCGTACTTCTCGGGCAGGGTGGAGCCCAGCAGGCCGAGGGCGCCGAATTCGTTCATGATCTCGCGATGGAACTTCTCGTGGCGGTTGGCCTCGAGCACGCGCGACATCAGCTTGTCCTGGCAATAATCGCGGGCCACGTCGCGGATGGCGATCTCGTCCTCGGTAAGCTGGTCGTCGAGGAAGAACGGGTCTTCCCAGTCGAACGGCTTGGCGTCGGCGGCGGTGCCCTTTGCGGCGCTCTTCATCGGGGTGGCGGCGTTGGCCATTTCCTGCTCCTGGCTAATTCCGGCGCGTCTTATCAGGCGGTTCCCGCCGCGCCAACCGTCGTTCCGGTGAGGGCCCTGAAAATCTCGAGGGTGTATCGGCCGAATTCCGCCGAGGCACGAAGCTCGACCGTGCGCGGGCGCGGCAGGTCGATGGTGAACTCGGCGGCAATGCGGCCCGGCCGGGGCGACATCACGATCACCCTGTCCGACAGGAACACCGCCTCGGGGATGGAATGGGTGACGAACACGACCGTCTTGCGCCGCTCCCGGGCGACGTCGCTCTCGCCCCAGATGCGCAGCAGTTCGAGCGCCATGTCGTCCCGCGTCATGGCGTCCAGGGCCCCGAAAGGTTCGTCCATCAGGAGCAGAGGCGGATCGAGCAGCAGGGCGCGGCAGAGCGAGGCGCGTTGTTGCATGCCCCCGGAGAGTTCCCGTGGCAACTTGGATCCAAACCCGCCCAGGCCCGCCATGTCGAGCAGCTGCTCCGCGCGAGACCGGAGCGCCCCCGCATCCTTGCCGGCCAGTTCCGCCGGCAGGAGCACGTTGTCGAGGATCGAGCGCCACTTCAGGAGGATCGGTGCCTGGAAGACCATGCCGACGTCGCTGATGGGGCGCGTGACCGGCCGGCCGGCCACCAGGATCGTGCCCGTGGTGGCGGGCCGCAGCCCCGCCACGATGCGCAGCAGGGTCGACTTGCCGCAGCCGCTCGGGCCGACCAGCGAGACGAACTCGCCGGCCCCGATTGAGGCGGAGATGCCGGCGAGGGCCTCGACCGGGCCGCTCGCCGCCTCGTACGTCATGCCGACCCCGTCGAGGTCGATCAGTCCCTGTGCCACGCGACGCGACTACCTTCGGTCAGTTGGCCGGCATCGCGACCTTGGTGAAGAACTCGGTCGAATAGACGTCCTTGCAATCGACCTTCTTCGGAAGGCCCATGTAGGTGTTCACCAGGTCGACCGACTCGCACATCTTCTTCTCGTCGATCCAGCCGATGCCGTTCTTGGCGTAACGGTCGGTCTTCATCAGGCCGAGACCGATCAGCATGTTCGGCGTCATCACCTCGACATCGACCTCGGGCACGCGCTTCTTGAGGATCTCCATGGCGGCCTTCGGATCGGCCATGACATCGCGCCAGCCCATGTAGGACGCTTCGAGGAAGTCCTTCAGCGCCTTCGGCCTGTCCTTCATGGTCTTGGCGCTGGCGATGATCGACATCGAGTACATGTCGAAGCCGAAATCGGACCATGGCATCATCACGACGCTGCCCTTGCCGGCGGCCTTCTCGTAGAGCGGCAGGCCGGTGCTGTAGTCGCCGACGCCGTCGACGCGCTTCTCGGCCAGGGCTGCGATCTTTGCCGCCGGCTCGATGTTCACCCAGGAGACTTTGGCCGGGTCGATGCCGTTCGCCTTGGCGAAGGCCGGGAACATCTGGCGCTGCGAATCGCCCGGAGGGGCGGCGAGCGTCTTGCCTTCCAGGTCCTTCGGCTTGTTGAGCGGCTTCTCCTTGAGACTGAAGATGTTGAGCGGCGTCTTGTCGAACACCATGCCCACCGTCTTGATGGTGGTACCGCGTCCGATCGAGGAGATCACGACGGCGGCGTCGGCGAGACCGGCATCGGCACGGCCGGTGTCGACCTTGGCGATCGAGTCGCCCGATCCCTTGGAGTTCTCCAGCGTTACGTCGAGGCCCTTGGCCTTGTAGTAGCCCTTGTCCAGCGCCACCCAGTAGGCGGCGTGGTCGCCAACGGCGAACCAGTTGAGGGCGAACGTGAATTTCTCCTGCGCCGACGCGCTTCCCGTCGCCGCCAGCAGCGCGGCGAGCGCCAAAGACATGGTCCTGGTCATAGATGCCTCCCTTTTTCCCTTCCCCGATTCAGTCGACGCCCTCGGCCCATGGCGCCCAGAGCTGCGCCAACAGGACGACCGCGCCGTAAAGAAGCAGCCCGACGACCGAGATCCAGATCAGCGCGGCAAAGGCGACAGCCGTGTTCATGCTGCTCTGGGTCGTGGTGATGACGTAGCCCAGCCCCTTCTGGGAGGCGACGAACTCGCCGACGATGGCGCCCACGACCGCGGCCGTGGCGGTGATCTTGAGCGCGCTCAGTATGTAGGGCAGGGCGTTGGGCAGGCGGATCTTGGCGAAGATCTTCCATTTCGGCGCGTTGAACACGCGGCCCATGTCCAGCATGTCGGCCTCGACCTGGCTCAATCCGACCGCAGTGTTGATCACCACGGGGAAAAACCCGATCAGCGCCCCCATCAGCATGTTGGGGAAGATGCCGTAGCCCATCCAGATCAGGAACAGCGGCGCAATCGCGACCTTGGGAAGGGTGTTCACGAACACGAGGAACGGCACCAGGGCGCTCGCGACCAGCGGCGACCAGGCGATCGCCACGCCAAGGGCAACGCCCACGATCGCGGCCAGCAGGAAAGCGCCGATGATCTCCAGCGTCGTCGCCCAAAGGTGCTGCGTCCAGCCGATCTCGCCATGCCACAGGGCATTCCAGACGGAGAGGGGGGCGGGCAGCAGATATTCGCGTATGCCGCCGAAGCTGACAGCCAGCTGCCAGCAAGCCAGCAGGAAAGCGAAGAGCGCGAGGGTCGGCCAGTATCGATGGCTCAGTCGCGCGAATTTCGTCATGCGCGGCAGGCGATGAATCGCTTCACCGCCATGGTCTCGCTGATAGTATGCGCACGCATCAGACAAGACTGGCGAACACGGATTTGCCCGTCAAGGCGAGGATCGTCAGTGAAGCTTTCCCTGTGCAACGAAGTGGTCCGCGACCTGTCTTTCGAAAGGCAATGCGCGCTGGCGGCCGGGCTTGGCTACACGGGGCTGGAGGTGGCGCCCTTCACGTTCGGCGACGATGCCTGGCGCATGCCGGCCACTCGCCGGGCGGAAATCCGCCGCGCCTGCAGCGATGCCGGGATCGCGGTGAGCGGCCTGCATTGGCTGCTGGCGGCTCCGGCGGGGCTGTCGATCACGAGCGCCGACCAGGCCGTCCGGCAGAGGAGCCTCGACGTGCTGCTGGCATCGGTGGAGCTGTGTGCCGAATTGGGCGGCGCCTATCTGGTGCACGGCTCGCCGGCCCAGCGGCGGGTCGAGGGCGCAGGGGACAGGGAACGCGCCCTCGATGCCTGGTCCAAGGCCGGCGAAGCGGCCGAGAAGGCGGGTGTCGTCTATTGCCTGGAACCTCTCGCCCGCCCCGACTGCAACCTCGTGAACACGCTCGCAGAGGCGGATGAGGTGGTGCAGCGCGTCGCCAATCCGGCGTTCCTCACCATGATCGACACGCTGGCCGCCAGCCTCGAGGAACCGGAGCCTGTGGCCGACGCCATCCGGCGCTGGATGCCGACCGGCCGGCTGGCCCATGTCCAATTGAACGACCGTAACAAGCGCGGGCCGGGGCAGGGTGGCGACAGGTTCGCCCCCGTACTCCGGGCGTTGCGGGAAACCGGTTATGCCGGGTGGGTCGCGATGGAACCCTTCATCTACGAGCCCGACGGACCGACCTGCGCGGCGCGCATGATCGGCTACGTGCAGGGACTGCTGGAGCAAACGGCATGAAAGTGAAGCTGGAAGCGGCGGACCGGTTCGAGCGCGACCATCGCCTGCGGCTGCCGTTCCGGTTCGGCGTCATCACCGTGACGCAGGGCACGCAGGCGATCCTGCGCGTCCGCATCGCGCTGGAGGATGGCAGGACGGCCGAGGGCGTGGCGGCCGAAGCGCTCGGCGCCAAATGGTTCGAGAAGAGCCCGGCCTTTTCCGATGCCCAGAACCTCGACCAGCTTCGCCAGGCCCTTCAGATCGCCATCGAGCACTATACGGAGCTGGGGTTCCGGACCCCGTTCGGGCTCTATGCGGGCGCCTATCGGAAGCAGATCGCGCGCGGCGCCGAACTTGGCCTCAACCCCCTGGTGGCCTCCTATGGCCCGGCCTTGCTCGACCGGGCGATCATCGACGCGGTGGGGAAGGCCAGCGGGCAATCCTTCGCCGGCATGATCGCCACCAACGTCCCCAGCATCGAGGCGACGGACCTGACGCCCGACCTGGAGCCCGGGCACCTCGCGCGTTTCCTGTCGGACCTGAAGCCAGCCGCCTCCATCGACCTTCGGCACACGGTGGGCCTTGTCGACCCGCTGACGACGGCCGAACGGCCTGCGGCGGAGCGCGTGGACGACGGCCTGCCGGAAACGCTGGAAGAGGTCGTCTCCTACTACCGCGGCCGCTACTACAAGCTGAAGGTGGGCGGCGACATCGCAGCCGATCTCGACCGGCTGGCGCGGATCGCCGCCGTGCTCGATGCATCGGCCGGGGACTACAAGGTGACCCTGGACGGCAACGAGCAGTACGACGACGTCGACGGCATCGTCGAGTTGTGGCGCAAGGTCGAGGAGACCCCGCGCCTGCAGCGTCTGGCCCAGGCGACGCTGTTCATCGAGCAGCCGATCAGGCGGCAGGCGGCGCTCAGCCGGCCGGTCTCCGCCCTGGCGAAATACCGCCCCGTCATCATCGATGAATCCGACGGAGAGTTGTCGACTTTCCCGGAGGCGCTGAAGCTCGGCTATGCGGGAGTCTCGAGCAAGAACTGCAAGGGCTTCTACAAATCGATCCTGAACGCTGCCCGTGTCGCCAGGCTGGGGCCCGGCCATTTCATGTCGGCCGAGGACCTGACGACGCAGCCCGGCGTCAGCGTGCAGCAGGATCTCGCGCTCGTGTCGCTGCTCGGGATGACGCATGTCGAACGCAACGCGCACCATTTCATAGACGGCATGTCGTCGGCGTCGGAGACCGAGCAGGCTGCCTTCGTGAAGGCCCATCCCGACCTCTACGAGAAAGCTCCGGGCAAGCCCGCCCGCCTCAAGGTGAGCAACGGGCGGCTGGCGCTGGGTTCGCTGGAGTGCCCGGGCTTTGCCGTAGGCGCCGAACTCGACTTCGCCGCCCTGCGCCCGATGCCGGCCGCACCTACGGGACGTCTGCAACCAGCCAATCCTGGAGGCAATACATGAGCGGCAACCTGCCGTCGCGGTTCGACAGCGTCGAAGCGGTCGAGGAATTCATGACCGCGCCATCGGCCGAGCTTGTCGCGGACCTTGCCGCGACGCCGGGCGACATCATGGTGCTGGGTGTCGGCGGCAAGATGGGCCCGACGCTCGCCCGCATGGCCAAGCGGGCCGCCCCATCGAAGCGCGTGATCGGCGTGGCACGCTTCAGCGAACCCGGCCTGCGCGAGGCCCTGAACGGCGTTGGCGTCGAAACCATCCCGGCCGACCTGCTCGACCGTTCGGCGATCGAAGCGCTGCCCAAGGCCGCCAACATCGTCTTCATGGCCGGCCGCAAGTTCGGGGCGACCGGCAACGTGCCATTGACCTGGGCGATGAATGTGCACGTGCCGGCGATGGTGGCCGAGGTGTTCCGGGAGTCGCGGATCGTCGCGTTCTCGACGGGCTGCGTCTATCCGTTCGTGCCGGTCGACGGTGGCGGCGCGACGGAAGAGGTGGCACCGGTGCCGCCGTCGGGCGATTACGCCAATTCCTGCGTCGGCCGCGAGCGCATGTTCGAGTACTTCTCGGCGCTTCATGGCACGCCCGGACGCCTGTTCCGCCTGAACTATGCGATCGACATGCGCTACGGCGTTCTGCACGACGTCGGTCGCAAGGTGCGGGACGCGGAGCCGATCGACCTTTCGATGGGCCACGTCAACGTCATCTGGCAGGGCGACGCCAATTCGGTGGCGTTGCGCTGCCTCGCGCGCGCGACGACGCCGACCAGCCCGATCAACGTGACCGGCCTGGAGACGATCGAGATCCGTCATCTCGCCGCCGAATTCGGCCGCCTGCTCGGACGTACGCCGCAGCTGACCGGCAAGGAAGCGCCGACCGGCTGGTTGAACGATGCGAGCCGCATGGCAAGGGAGTTCGGCCCACCCGCGGTGCCGCTGTCGGCGATGATCGAATGGACGGCCGACTGGCTTCAGCGCGACATGAAGAGCCTGAACAAGCCGACCCATTACGAGGTCCGCGATGGCCAGTATTGACCTGCCGGACGTGAAGCCCATCGCGCCGGAGGAGAGCGAGTCGGTATGGCCGCTCTCCATCGAGGCGGGCTGGAACCAGAACGTCGCCGACTGGCGGTTCATGCTGGGTGCAGGGCGAGGCTTCGGCTGCATGGCATCCGATGGAGCCTGGCAAGCGAGTTCGCTGGTGCTGCCCCTCGGGCAGAACCTTGCCTGGATCAGCATGGTGCTGGTGACGCAAGACAGGCGACGCGGAGGAGTGGGCACGGCCCTCCTGAAGAAATGCATTGAGGAGGTGCGTGCCGCAGGAGCCGTCGCCGGGCTCGATGCGACCGATCAGGGACGACCGATCTACCTGCCGCTGGGCTTCCGGGATCTCTACCCGATCTCGCGCTGGCATTTCGATGGCGTGCGCCATGCCGCCCATGTGCCGGCCGGCGTGACGCTGCGTCCCGTGGTTGCGGCGGATCTGCCGCGGCTTGCGCTGTACGACCGGCCGCTGACCGGCATGGAACGGCCCGCGATCCTGGTCCATCTCGCCCTCCGGCAGCCGGGACGGGCGTGGATTGCGGAGGACCCGGCGGGAAAGATCGTGGGTTTCGTGCTCGGTCGAGAAGGGCGGGTGGCGACGTCGCTGGGCCCCATCGTGGCCGACCGCGAGGAGATCGCACTGGCTCTGTTGTCGGCGGCGGCAGCGGCTGCGCCCGGTCCCTTCATCGTCGATGTGCCCCAGGCGCACGGCACGCTGCGAACCTGGCTGGAAGCGCAGGGCGGCAGCTCGCCGCGCGGCTACATGCGGATGACGCTGGGCACGGCGAAGAAGCTCGACGACCCGTCGCATGTCTTCGCTCTCGCCGGGCCGGAACTGGGCTAAGATGACATCATGACGACCGAGACGGCTCTTCACTGGCGCGATCTCCCGGCGCCTGTCCTGTCGCTGCTGCGCGAAGGCGCGGTGATCCCGGCACACCCGCTGGCGCTCGCACCAGATCGCAGCTTCGACCGGGTCTCCCAGCGGGCGATCGGCCGCTACTACGTCGATGCCGGGTCGGGCGGGCTCGCGGTCGGGGTCCACTCGACCCAGTTCGCCATCCGCGATGTCGGGCTTTACCGGCCGGTGCTCGAACTTGCCATCGAGACGGCCCGCGACTGGACGGACCGGCCGCTGGTCATGATCGCGGGCGCCGTCGGGAAGACGGCCCAGGCGGTCGAGGAGGCGCGGACCGCGCGTGCGCTCGGCTACCACGCGGTGCTGCTGTCGCTGGCCGCGATGAAGGGGGCGAGCGAGGACGAGTTGGTCGAGCATTGCGCGGCCGTCGCCGGGGAGATGCCGTTGATCGGCTTCTACCTGCAGACGGCGGTCGGCGGGATCAAGCTGTCGCGCTCTTTCTGGGCGCGCTTCGCCGCCATCGACAACGTCGTCGCCATCAAGGTCGCGCCGTTCAACCGCTACCGGACGCTGGACGTCTGCTTCGGCATCGCCGAAGCGCAGGCCGAGGAACGCATCACGCTCTACACCGGCAACGACGACCACATCGTCGCCGACCTCGTGACGCCGATGGTGGTCCGCACGGGCAACCGCGAAGTCACGCTCCGGTTCAAGGGCGGCCTGCTGGGCCATTGGAGCGTATGGACGCGCGGCGCCGTGAAGATGCTGGAACGGCTCAAACAGTCGGTGTCGGCAGGCGCGATGCCGCCGGAAGTGCTGGCGCTCGATTCCTTCGTGACGGATTGCAACAGCGTCGTGTTCGACGTGGATCACGATTTCGCCGGGTGCATTCCCGGCTGTCACGAGATCCTGCGCCGGCAGGGGTTGATGAGCTCGATCAATTGCCTCGATCCGCACGAGACGCTGAGCGAGGGACAGGCGGCCGGTATCGACCGGCTCTACGCGACCTATCCCGAGTTGCACGACGATGCCTTCGTCGCGGCCAACCTCCAGCGCTGGCGGACCTGAACGCGTGGAGAACCTCTTTGCCACCCGCGACGCGCTTGGCGTCGCCGAGCTGGTGCGCAGAGGCGAGATCGGCAGCGGCGAGCTGCTCCGATCCACGCTCGAACGCCTGCGGGCGGTCAATGCGAGCCTGAACGCGATCACCGATTTCTACGACGGCGACCTGCTGGAGCGCTCGGTCGCCGCCGCCGGCAAGGGACCGTTCCAGGGCATCCCGTTTGTCGTGAAACAGCTCATGGCGGACTGCGCCGGCACCCCGACCACTGTCGGCTCTCGCTTCTTTGCCCGCGAACCGGTCGCGGCGGCCGACAGCGCCGCCGTCGCCCGCATGCGCGAGGCCGGCCTGGTGATCGTCGGCCGCAGCAACACGAGCGAGTTCGGATTGGCGGCGACGACGGAGCCGGCATTCGGCGGGCCCACCGTCAACCCGTGGCGCAAGGACCTGTCGCCCGGCGGCTCGTCGGGCGGATCGGCGGCCATCGTGGCGGCACGCGCGCTGCCGATGGCACATGCGACCGACGGCGGCGGCTCGATCCGCATTCCGGCGGCGCTGTGCGGCCTGTTCGGCCTCAAGCCTTCGCGCGGGCGGGTAAGCCTGGCTCCGATCGGCGAGACGCTCGCCGGGGCAGGCGCGCAACTCGCCGTGTCGATCTCCGTCCGCGACAGCGCCGCCTTGCTCGACGCGATTTCCGGCGGCGAACCTGGCGATCCCTATCGCGCGCCGCCGCCGGCCGGCACGTTCCTCGATGCCACCACGCGTCCGCCGGGGCGGCTGCGCGTCGCCGTCGTGAAGGGGCCGACGGGGGGAGCGCCGCTCGATCCCGCCCTTGTCGAAGCCGTCATGAGCACGGCAAGGCTGCTCGAAGAGCTGGGACATCATGTCGAGGAAGCCGCACCCGATCTCGATGGCGAGGCGATGGGGGCCGCCCTTGGCACCGTGATGTCGGCCAACACCTTCACGAACATCCAGCTCAAGGCTGCAGGGCGCGTGCCCGGCCCGGATGACCTCGAGCCCGTCACGCGGCTTTACGCGGAACTGGGGAGCAAGGTCGGCGCCCAGGACTACATCCGTGCCGTCCAGACCTTTCATCGAAGCGGGCGGCAACTCGGTGCGTTCTTCGAACGTCACGACATCCTCCTGTCGCCGACCATCGCGCAAACGCACCTGCCGCTCGGGACATTGAGGATGGACGGCACGCTGGAGACCTTCCAGGAGGCCCTGGCACCGCTCGTGCCTTTCACGTCCCTGTGCAATATGACGGGCGTACCGGCGATGTCGGTGCCACTGGCCTGGACGGAAGAGGGGCTGCCGCTGGGGCTTCATTTCGTGGCACCCTTCGGCAGGGAGGAGCGGCTTTTCTCGCTCGCCGCACAATTGGAGCAGGCCCGGCCCTGGCGGGACAGAAGACCGCCGTTGCTGGCCTGAAGGGGGACGAACGATGCGCACGATCGTGACCGGATTTGTCGCGGGATTCCTGAGCGTGCTGATTTTCCATCAGCTCGGTTTCTTCATGGCGAACCAACTCGGGCTCGCCCGCGTCCCGATCTACAACATGGCGGCCGTACCGCCCTTCGGCGTCCCGTCGATCCTGTCGCTGGCTTTCTGGGGCGGGTTGTGGGGGATCGTCGGCGCCTGGCTCATGCCTCATGTCCCACGGGCCATCGACGGGCCGCTGGGCTGGATGCTGTTCGCCTGCACGATCGTGCTGCTGGTGAACTGGTTCGTCGTGCTGCCGCTCAAGGGCGCGCCCGTCGGAGGCGGTTTCCGTGCGCCCGGTGTGTTCGTGGTGCCTGTCGTCTATGCCTTCTGGGGGCTGGGCATGTGGCTGATCGCCGGGCTGGTGGGACGACTTTTCCGGCCCGCCGGCCGTTTCCGTTAGCCTACTCCGGCAGCGGCCGGGTGACGGTCTCGGAGCCGCCCCCCCAGATCGGGAGGTAGCTCATCTTGTAGCCGGCTCCGCCGGTCACGATGGGATGGATCGCCTCGGGGGCACGGGCGATGCCATGGCCTTCGTCGAAGAGATACTTCTGCACGCGGGGGAGATCCCACCCGTCGTGCTGCACGATCTTCTGTGCGATTTCCAAGGGCAGCAGGACGACCTGTTCGCCGCGATCGCTCTTGCGGACGATCCCGGAAGTGACGATGTCGGCCCGCATGGCCGTGGCGATGGGAGACAGGATGGCTTCCGGCGTCGCGCCTTCGCCGTCTCCGGGCAGGATTTCGGCGGTGCCGGAGACGCCCATCACCGTCAAGGCGCTGGTACCGGCAGCTATTCCGCGGCGCTCGGGGAGGCCCGGGAAAGGGCCGTCGTCGCGTTCGGCGAAGCAGAAAGTGTACTTGCCCGGCTGGCCCATGGTCGCCATGTCGCCGACCTCGGCCCGGGCACCGCCGATGTTGCGCAGGCAGAGCTGGAGGGCGCGCCCGATCGTGGCGTTCGCCCGGTTGCCGGGGCCAAGGCAATTGGTGCCGGCGTTAAGGCCGAGCCGGCCGACGATCGGGCCATGGAGGCAGAGCGCGAGACTCGTCGTGCCGGTGGTCGTCGCGATGCCCAGAAGATTGAAACCGGGTTCCAGCGTCGCGGCCGCGGCGGCCAGCACCACCGGCAGTTCCGCCGGCAGGCACCCTGCGATCACGCACTGGTAGGCGACGGTCTCGGGGGTGAGCTCGCCGAACAGGGGAGGCATCATGCCGTGCGATTCGAGTCGGTCGGCGATGCCGGCGACCATCGCTTCCAGGCGCCGCTGCGTGGGCGGCACGAGAGGGAGGCCGTCCGAAAGCTCGGCCTCCGTCAGGATCCGCTGTGCGTCTTCCCAGCCCGTCCCGTCGGAGACGACGGGCCAGCCGCACCAATCGCCCATCAGCCGATTCGCGTGCAGGCGACGAAGGTGCCGCCGAACGAAGGGATGAAGGCGGAGTGCTTGCCGGGGCCGCCCGCCACGGTGATGTGGATGTCCTCCGGGCCGCGCCCGATGGTCAGCCAGTCGCCGTCCGGCTTGTGGCCGGTGCTGATGTAGGTGTCCATGTTCTCGGGCGCGATGCGCGAGAGATGTACCCGCGAACGCGTCCAGAGTTCCTGGCGGATGCTCTCGATCGTGAAGCCGTCGCGCTTCAGCGTCGCGGCGTGCTCGGGGCCGATGATGATGAACATCGGGCCCTTGCCGTAGATCGTGTTCGAACCCGGGTTGGACATGCCGCCGGCGAAAGTCGTCAGCAGGCCGTCCCCGGTCGTGCTGCCGTGGTCGTTGAGGTTGTGCGGCGGCTCGCCCGACATGACCGTGACCACGCTGTCCGTCGGCGCGAAGCCGCGCTGCACGTGATACGGCTCCCAGGGATTCTCTTCCTCGTTCTCGCCGAAGCAGAACGTGTACTTGGCCGGGCTGCCCTGGGTGGAGCGGTCCATCTCGCCGGGCTTGGCGCCCGCGATGTTGAGCAGCATCAGGCCGAGCGCCCGGCCGATGGTGGCGTTGGAGCGCCAGCCCTGGCCGAAGCAGTTCGTGCCGCAGTTGATGCCGAGTTCGTGCCGGATCGGACCGCTCACCATGACCATCGGCGCGCAGGGGTGCGTCGTAGCCAGGGTGCCGTGGAGATTGTACTCCGGGTCGAGCACGCCGCGCAGCGCGGCGGTCACGACCGGGAAATATTCCGGCTTGCAGCCGGCCATGACGGCGTTCGCCGCCATGCTCTGCAGCGTCGGCACGACCTGGCGGGGCGGGACGGGCGGGTAGGGGCGGTTGTCGCCCCTGACCGTCTCCACGAACTTGGCGACCTTCGCCTCCGTCGGCACATAGAGCGGCATGCCGTCGCTCCAGCCGTGTTCGACGGCGAACTCGTTGAAGGCCTCGACATCCATGTCGCCGATGTCGATGACTTCCTGCTCGGCGATATCCGTCATTTGCTCGTCGCCTCGGTCAGACCCTTGGTCGCTGCTTCGATGCGTTCCCGCAGCTCTTCGGCATTCAGGCCGCCGACGGGATGCTTCACTACGATGAGTCGCGGCTCGACCTTGCGGGCTTTCGCCTGGGCCAGGACCAGCGGCTTGAAAGTCTCAGTGGCGATCACGTAGGCCGTGACGCCGAGCTTCTCGAGTTCGAGGCTGTCGTGGAAACTCCACGATGAACAGCTTCCTCAATCGCCTAAGGCGAGCAGCGCACCCTTGTAGCTCTTGGCGATCTTCGCGATCAGGTCCTTGGGGGCCGGCTGGCTGGCGCTGTCTTTTGCCAGGAAGTCGATGTTGTCGACATTGCGCGTCGCCTTGAGCCTGTCGCGAACGCCCTCCAGCAACTCGCGGGCGTTTGGCTTGGAATTGGAGACCAGCGCGATGGCATCAGTCATCCAGTTGATCGGCTGCAAGGCGACTTTCGCCCCGCCGGCCGCGGCCATACCGAAGGAAGGATTGAAGATACGCATGGTCGTTTCTCCTCGACGCTACTTCTTGATGGAGGCTGCCAGCGCCTTGGCAACCTTCTGACCGTCCGCGATGGCATCGGCCACGTATTCCCTGGCGCCGGCCCTCACGTCGCCCACGGCATAGACGAGCGGCGTCGAGGTCTGGCCCTGATCGTCGATCACGATATGCCCGGAAGCGTCCCGCGCAAGCGAATCCGGCAGGAATTTCGCAGCGGGATGCCTGCCAACATTCACGAACACCGCATTGGCCGGAATTGTGTTTCGCGCACCGCCGCTTTCGACGATCACGGCATCGACGCCGCTGCTGCCCTCGACGCCCACGACGCGGCCGTCGATGACTTCGATGTCGTCGCCCAATTCCTTGTCGGTCTTGCCCACCAGCATGATCTTGCCGGCGATGCCGACGAGCGCCAGGGCCTCGTAGGGGCCCCAGCCTTCGCCGCCCGCCACCACGACCGGCTGGCCGGCATACAGGGGACCGTCGCAGTTGGCGCAGTGCGAAAGGCCGCGACCTTCGTATTCGTCCTCGCCCGGAATCCCGAGCCTGCCCTTGTCGAGCCCGGTCGCGATCACGATGGCGCGCGCGCCATGGCGCTCCCCGTCGGTGGTCTCGATCTCGAACGGCCCGGTGCCATGCAGGGCAGACACCTCGCCGAAGCCGATCTCCACGCCGGCCACCGCTGCATCGTCGGTCAGCCGGGCGGCGAAGTCGGTACCGCTGAACATCTCTTCGAAATCGTGCAGCCGGCCGAGATTGATGATCTCGCCGCCAGGCGCGAGCTTGTCGAGGCAGAGCGTCTTGAGGCCGGCGCGGGCTGCTTCGGTTGCCGCGGTGAGGCCCGCCGGGCCGGCACCGACGACGATCACATCGTAAGCGGGGGTGTCCATAGCCGCACTAATCACGCCTAACGGCCCGAATCGCAAGCAGCTTCGCCGCAAGTTGCGACAGGCGGTAGGGCGACGGGCCGCGCGCCCCGGCCTCTGGTCCGCCTATTGCACAAGATACGTACCGGGGCTGCCGCCCCCGGGGAACTGGCGGCTTGCCATCCGCGGCGAAAGCATCGTAGGTCGAAACGACAGGGAGAGAACAAGAACGCATGGCGTATTTCACGCAGCAGCTGGTCAACGCCATCACGCTGGGTGCCATCTACGGCCTCATCGCCATCGGCTATACGATGGTCTACGGCATCATCGGCATGATCAACTTCGCCCACGGCGAGGTGTTCATGATCGGTGCCTTCATCTCGCTCATCGGTTTCCTGATCTGCAGCAGCGTGGGCATAAGCTCCGCCCCCATCGCGATCGTACTCGTCCTGCTGCTGGCAATGTCCTTTTCCGCGGTCTATGGCTGGGCGATAGAACGAACGGCCTATCGACCTTTGCGGGGATCGTTCCGGCTGGCGCCGCTCATCTCGGCGATCGGCGTTTCCATCGCTCTCCAGAACTATGTCCAGCTTACCCAGGGCGCGCGCCCAAAGCCGGGCGGGCAGATCGTGTCCGGCGGCTTCACCCTGTTCACGGCCGACGGCTTCGACGTGCGCGTCACCTGGCTGCAGATCATCATCGTGGTGGTGACACTGCTGCTGATGGCCGGCTTCACCTGGCTGATCGCGCGCACGTCGCTCGGCCGGCAGCAGCGCGCCTGCGAGCAGGACATGAAGATGGCGGCGCTGCTCGGCGTGAATGTCGACCGCACCATCTCGCTCACCTTCGTGCTCGGCGCCGCACTTGCCGCCGTCGCCGGCATGCTTTTCCTCATGTACTACGGCGTCATCGACTTCTTCATCGGCTTCCTGGCCGGCATCAAGGCCTTCACGGCGGCCGTCCTCGGCGGCATCGGTTCGCTGCCCGGCGCGATGCTCGGAGGCCTGCTGATCGGCCTGATCGAGGTCTTCTGGGCCGGCTACTTCTCGAGCGAATACAAGGACGTCGCGGTGTTCGCGATCCTCGTCCTGGTCCTGATCTTCCGACCGACCGGTCTGCTCGGCAGGCCGGAGATCGAGAAGGTCTGAAAGCATGGACGCCCGCCTGCCGCCGATCATCAAGGACGCCGCGCTGACGGCGTTCGTGGCCGCTGCCCTGGGCATCTTCATCGTCGGGTTCCGCACCGTCGACGTGAGCGGGCGGGGACTCACCTTCGACTATCACTTCGCCGACCTCGCCGTCGCCGTCGTCACGATCTTCTTCGGACGGGCGGGCCTGATCCTCGCCTCGCAAGGCCTGCGCTGGCCGGCGATCGCCTTGGGCGCGGTCATGATCGCGGCCGGCGCGTCGCCCATGAAGTTGCCCTCCGGCTTCCTGCACTGGTTCGTCGCGCTGGGGGGCGTCCTGCTGGTCGTCCGCGCGGTCTGGCCGTGGGCGAACGACGCGGCACAGGCGGCGTCCCGCACGCCGGCCGGCACGATGCTCGGCAAGGCGGGGGCCAAGTGGTTCGGCTGGCTGCTGCTCGCCGCTGCGGTGCTGCTGCCGATGTCGCCCTTTGGCGACCAGAAGACCATGGACCTGGGCGTCCTGATCCTGACCTACGTGATGCTGGGCTGGGGCCTGAACATCGTCGTCGGCCTCGCGGGTCTGCTCGACCTGGGCTACGTCGCCTTCTACGCGGTCGGCGCCTACACCTACGCGCTGTTGAGCACCCAGCACGGGCTTGGCTTCTGGGCGGTCCTGCCGGTCGCCGGGATGCTGGCCGCGCTGTTCGGGGTGTTGCTCGGCTTTCCCGTCCTGCGGTTGCGCGGCGACTATCTTGCCATCGTCACGCTGGGGTTCGGGGAGATCATCCGGCTCGTGCTCCTGAACTGGGTGGACCTGACCAACGGGCCGGCGGGGATCGGCTCGATTCCCGGCCCGACCCTGTTCGGCGCAGTGTTCTCGGCCAACGCGCCGCCCGGCAAGCAGACCGTGTCGGAGATGCTGGGCATACCCTTCGACGGCAACCACCGCCTGATCTTCCTCTATTACATCATCCTCCTCCTCGCGCTGGTCACGAACCTGTTCACCCAGCGCATGCGCCGCCTGCCGGTCGGCCGGGCCTGGGAGGCATTGCGGGAGGACGAGACGGCCTGCAAGGCGCTCGGCATCAATCCCACCAACACCAAGCTGACGGCCTTTGCGATCGGCGCGATGTTCGCCGGCTTCGCGGGCTCGTTCTTCGCCGCGAAGCAGCGCTTCATCAGCCCCGAGAGCTTCGTGTTCATCGAATCGGCGATCATCCTCGCCATCGTCGTGCTGGGCGGCATGGGCAGCCAGATCGGCGTGGTGCTGGCCGCCGTCCTGCTGATCGGCCTTCCCGAATGGTTCCGCGACCTCGGCAATTACCGCATGCTGGCGTTCGGGCTGGCCATGGTGCTGATCATGGTGTTTCGGCCGCGCGGCCTGGTCGCCAACCGGGAACCGTCGATCCGGCTCAACCCGGCAGGGGCGGGAGGCGGCGGATGACGGGACCGCTGATCGAGGTCGAACACCTCACGATGCGCTTCGGCGGCCTCGTCGCCATCGACGACGTTTCCTTCTCCGCCCAACCACAGGCCATCACGGCGATCATCGGTCCCAATGGCGCGGGCAAGACGACGGTCTTCAACTGCATCACCGGCTTCTACACGCCGAGCGTCGGTCGACTGACCTTGCGTTCCCCGGCGGGCGAGTTCCTGCTGGAACGCATGCACGGACACGAGATCGGCCAGAAGGCGCGGGTCGCACGGACCTTCCAGAACATACGTCTGTTCCCCGCGATGACGGTGCTGGAGAACCTGATGGTCGCCCAGCACAACAAGCTGATGCGCGCTTCCGGCTGGAGCCTGCTCGGGCTCGTGGGCGCGCCGGGCTTCCGCCGGGCCGAAGCCGAGGCGGTGGACCTCGCCCGCGGCTGGCTGGAGCGGATCGGCCTCGTCGCGCAGGCCGACCGGCCGGCGGGCGAACTGCCTTACGGTGCCCAGCGCCGGCTGGAGATCGCCCGGGCGATGTGCACCGAGCCGGTGCTGCTCTGTCTCGACGAACCCGCGGCAGGGCTCAATCCCCGGGAGTCGGCGGAGCTCAACCGGTTGCTGGTCTCGATCCGCGACCGCGAGAAGATCGGCGTGCTTCTGATCGAGCACGACATGAGCGTGGTCATGAAGATCTCGGACCACATCGTCGTGCTCGAGTACGGCCGCAAGATCGCCGAAGGCGATCCCGATGCGGTGCGCAACGACCCGGCCGTCATCCGCGCCTACCTCGGTACCGACGAGGAGGCGCTGGATGGCTGAGACGCCGATCCTCTCCGTGCGCGGCGTGCAGACCTTCTACGGCGCCATCCAGGCACTGCATGGTGTCGATCTCGAGGTCGGTCGCGGCGAGATCGTGACGCTGATCGGCGCCAACGGGGCAGGGAAGTCGACCCTGCTGATGACGATCTGCGGCAGCCCGCGGGCCCGCGCCGGCACGATCGCTTTCGATGGGACGGACATCACGCGGCTGCCGACGCACGAGATCGTGCGACGCGGCATCGCGCAGGTCCCCGAGGGGCGGCGCATCTTCCCGCGGATGACCGTCTTCGAGAATCTGCAGATGGGCGCGACGCTGCAGGACCCGTCGCATTTCAAGGGCGACCTGGATCGCGTCTTCGCCATGTTTCCCCGGTTGGCGGAGCGGCGAGAGCAGCGCGGCGGAACGCTGTCGGGCGGCGAGCAGCAGATGCTGGCGATCGGTCGTGCCCTGATGAGCCGGCCCCGGCTTCTACTGCTCGACGAACCGTCGCTCGGCCTCGCACCGCTGGTCGTGCGGCAGATCTTCGAGGCCATCGGACGGATCGCGCGGGACGAGAAGGTGACGATCTTCCTCGTGGAGCAGAACGCCTTCCATGCACTGCGCCTTGCCGATCGCGGCTACGTCCTGGCCAACGGCCGGGTCCGCCTCAGCGGCACGGGCCGCGACCTGCTGGCCAACGAGGAGGTGCGGTCCGCCTATCTAGAAGGCGGCTACGCATGAGCCCGGTCGATGTCTTCATGTTCGACTGGTTCGGCGACACGCTGTTCAACGTGCTGCTTTTCAACCTCGTGCTGATCGGGCCGGCCTCCTTCGCGGCCGGCCACGCCGTCGCGCTGATCTGGCGGCCCTGGTGGCAGGTTGTCTTCTACACCGGGCTGCTTTCCGCCGCGTTGCGCTTCCTCGACTACGCGCTCGCCAACGGGGAGTTGTGGTCGGCCGGCGGCTTCGCGCTCGGTTGGGTGCTCCAACTCGCCATCGCCGGGCTGGCCTTCCGGCTTGCCCGGACCCGCCAGATGGTCCGGCAATATCCGTGGATGTACCGGCGCAAAGGCTTGCTGGGCTGGGAGAAGCGGCCCTAATCTAGCCGCATGCTCCACGAAGCCGTGGGGAACAGGGAACACTCACAAGGAGACAGGGATGAAGAAGACCCTCGGCACGCTCGCCGTCGCGGCGGCCGCCCTCGCGGCGGTGCCGGCCTTCGCGCAGATCAAGATCGGATCGGCAGGGCCGATGACCGGCCAGTACGCGGCGTTCGGCGAACAGCTGAAGCGCGGCGCGACCATGGCCGTGGAGGAGATCAACGCGGCGGGCGGCGTGAACGGCCAGAAGCTCGAACTGCTGATCGGCGACGATGCATGCGATCCGAAGCAGGCGACGGCCGTGGCCAACAAGATGGTCTCCGACAAGGTCGTGTTCGTCGCCGGCCATTTCTGCTCCGGCTCGTCGATCCCGGCGTCCGACGTCTACAGCGAGGGCAAGGTGCTGCAGATCACGCCGGCCTCGACCAATCCGAAGCTCACGGAAGACGCCGCGACCAAGGGCAACAAGACGGTGTTCCGGACCTGCGGTCGCGACGACGTGCAGGGCGTCACCGTCGGCAACTACATCCTGAAGCACAACAAGAACGCCAAGGTCGCGATCCTCCACGACAAGTCGCCGTACGGGAAGGGCGTGGCGGACGAGACCAAGAAGGCCCTGAACAAGGGCGGCCTGCGTGAGGCCATGTACGAGGCCTACAACGACACCGACAAGGACTTCACCGCCCTCATCAACAAGATGAAGCAGGCCAAGATCGATATCATCGTGCTGGGCGGCTACCACACGGCCGGCGCGTTGATCATCAAGCAGTCGCGCGAGCAGGGGCTGGGTGCCCAGATGATGGGCTTCGACGCGCTCGAGACCGCGGAGTTCGCCCAGTTGGGCGGCGCCGCCACCAACGGCGTGCTGATGTCGTTCCCGCCGAAGGCCGAGGACGATCCGAAGAATGCCGCGCTGGTGAAGAAGTTCCGCGACGCCAAGTACAATCCGGAAGGCTACACGCTGTTCAGCTACGCCGCCGTGAAGGCTTGGGCCGAGGCGGCCGCCAAGGCCAAGTCGACCGACCCGACGGCCGTGGCCGCGGCGCTCCGTGCCGGCAAGTTCGACAGCGCCGTCGGTGTGCTCGAATTCGATGCCAAGGGCGACATCAAGAACCCGGTCTACGACATCTTCGTCTGGAAGGACGGCAAGTCCTCCCCGGCGCCGAAGTAGACGGGAAGGAACTTTCCGCGAAAGGCCCGGCGCGAGCCGGGCCTTTTTCGTTGCCAGTCAGGGTCTTGTGGTTCGCTTTCCATGATTTTGGGGAATCGTGACATCGCGACGCCGGATATGGTATCGGGAAGATCAACAGCTAGAGGGGATCGGTCGTCGATATGCCGGGGGGCGCCATCGCGGTCGCGTCGGATCATGCCGGCTACGACCTTAAGGAAATTCTGAAACGCGACCTGCAGGAAGCGGGTCACGAGGTGCTCGATCTCGGCACCAATTCGACGGCATCCGTCGACTATCCGGACTTTGGCAAGGCCATGGGCGACGCCATCGCCTCGGGCAAGGCCGAGCGCGGCGTGCTGGTCTGCGGCAGCGGTATCGGCATCTCGATCGCCGCCAATCGCAACCCCATGGTTCGCGCAGTGCACGCGCACGATGTGACCTCCGCGCGTCTCTCGCGCGAGCACAACGATGCCAACGTCATTGCCTTCGGCCAGCGCCTGACCGGGATCGAGGTCGCGCGCGAGGCGCTCAAGGTTTTCCTCAGCACCAAGTTCGAAGGCGGCCGCCATGCCGGCCGTGTCGAGAAGCTCTCGAAGGGTTAGATCAATGAGTCAGGCCGCTGCCAAGACGACGGAATCGCCGTTGCCGATGTTCACGCGCGGGATCGCGGAAGCCGATCCGGCGATCGATGCCGTGCTGAAGGGCGAGTTGCACCGCCAGCGCGAGCAGATCGAGTTGATCGCCTCCGAGAATATCGTGTCGCGGGCGGTGCTGGAGGCGGCCGGCTCGGTCCTGACCAACAAGTATGCCGAGGGCTATCCGCGGCGCCGGTACTATGGCGGTTGCGAGGAGGTCGACAAGGCCGAGGATCTGGCCATCGAGCGGGCCTGCAAGCTGTTCGACTGCGGCTTCGCCAACGTGCAGCCCCATTCCGGTGCGCAGGCAAACCAGGCCGTGTTCATGGCGCTGCTCCAGCCGGGCGACAAGTTCCTCGGGATGGCGCTCGACCAGGGTGGCCATCTCACCCACGGCTCGCCCGCCAACCAGTCGGGCAAATGGTTCAAGGTCGTGTCCTATGGACTGAAGCCCGACACGCATCTGATCGACTACGAGCAGATGGAGGAGGCGGCCCGCCGCGAGAAGCCGAAGCTGATCATCGCCGGCGCCTCGGCCTACTCGCGTCAGATCGACTGGGCGCGCTTCCGCAAGGTCGCCGACGAGGTCGGCGCCTATTTCATGGTCGACATGGCGCACTATGCGGGCCTCGTCGCGGCCGGCGCCTATCCAAGCCCGCTGCCGCACGCCCATGTCGTGACCACCACGACGCACAAGACATTGCGCGGCCCGCGCGGCGGCATGATCCTCTCGACCGACGCCGAGCTCGGCAAGAAGATCAACTCTGCCGTCTTCCCGGGCCTGCAGGGCGGCCCGCTGATGCATATCATCGCCGCCAAGGCGGTGGCCTTCGGCGAGGCGCTGAAGCCTGAATTCAAGACCTACGCGAAGAACGTGATCGATAATGCCCGCGCGCTCGCGGCGACTCTCACGGAGCGGGGCCTCAAGATCATCTCCGGCGGCACTGACAGCCATGTCATGCTGGTCGACCTGCGCCCCAAGAAGGCAACCGGCGTGTCTGCCGAGAAGGTGCTCGACCGCTCGGGCATCACGGTCAACAAGAACAGCATTCCGGGCGACCCGGAGAAGTTCACCGTGACGTCGGGCGTGCGCCTGGGGTCACCGGCTGGCACCACGCGGGGCTTCGGCGTCGCCGAATTCCAGCAGATCGGCCATCTCATCGCCGACGTGCTGGACGGGATCGCCAAGAACGGCCCGGAAGGCGATGCCCAGGTCGAAGCCCAGGTTCGCGCCAAGGTCCATGCCCTGTGCGCGCGCTTCCCGATCTACCGCGACTGAGAAAGCGCAAAACGACATAACAGGGGGGCGAGATGCGCTGTCCATTTTGCGGTCACGAGGACACACAGGTTAAGGACTCGCGGCCGACCGACGATAATTCGGCGATCCGGCGCCGCCGGTATTGCCCGTCCTGCGGTTCGCGCTTCACGACCTTCGAGCGCGTGCAGCTGCGCGAGCTGACCGTCGTGAAGAAGAACGGCCAGCGCGTGCAGTTCGATCGCGACAAGCTCGCCCGCTCGATTTCGGTGGCCTGCCGCAAGCGTCCGGTCGATCCGGATCGCGTGGAGCGCGTCGTCAACGGCATCGTCCGCCGCCTCGAGAGTTCCGGCGAGAGCGAGATCCCCTCGACGCAGATCGGCGAGCTGGTGATGGATGCCCTGCGGGCGCTGGACCCGGTGGCCTATGTCCGGTTCGCCTCGGTCTATCGAAATTTCCGCGAGGCGCGGGACTTCGAAGAGTTCATCTCGGACCTCGCCGACACCAACTTCAAGGACTGACGCGATGATGCGCGCGGCGCTCGCGCTGGCGCGCCGATCGCTCGGGCGCACCTGGCCCAACCCGGCCGTCGGCTGCGTCCTGGTCCGCGACGGGCAGGTCCTGGTGGGCGGCCGCACGCGCGAGGGCGGACGCCCCCACGCCGAGGCCGACGCCATTGCCCGTGCCAGGGCGGCCGGTATCTCCCTCCGTGGCGCCACCTGCTACGTCACGCTGGAGCCATGCTCCCACCACGGCCGCACGCCGCCCTGTGCCGACGCGCTCGTCGAGGCCGGGATCGCGGCGGTCGTCTCCGCCATCGAGGATCCGGACCCACGGGTCAGCGGCCGCGGCCATGCGCGGCTGCGGGCGGCCGGAATCGCCGTGACGGTCGGCGAGGGCGGCGCGGAGGCCGGAGAGATAAATGCCGGCTTCTTCCTCAAGGTGAGGGAAGGGCGACCCCTGTTCCACCTGAAGATCGCGGGTTCGCTCGACGGCCGCATCGCCACCGCGGCGGGCGAGAGCAAATGGATCACCGGTCCGTCTGCCCGAAACCATGGGCATCTCCTTCGTGCCACCTTCGACGGCATCCTGATCGGCGGAGCCACGGCTTCCGCCGACGATCCCGACCTTGGCTGCCGTCTGCCGGGACTGGCGGACCGGTCGCCGGTCCGCATCGTGCTCGACTCGCGGGCTCGCCTGTCGCCAGCCTCTCGGCTTGCGCTGTCGGCGCGCGAGCGGCCGGTTTGGCTGGTGTGTGGCCACGAGGCCCCGAATGGCGCGCGCGAGGCTCTTGCCGGGCTCGGAGTCGAGATCCTTCAGGTCGCAACCGGGCCCGACGGCCGGGTCGACGTCGTTGCCGCGGCGCGCGAATTTGGCGCGCGCGGCCTGACCCGGGTCCTGATAGAAGGGGGCGGTGAGGTCGCCGCCTCCTTCCTGCGGAGGGGCCTGATCGACGGCATTTCCAGCTACAGGGCCGGTCTCGTCCTGGGCGGGGACAGCCGCTCTGCGGTAGGCGCGCTCGATCTCGAACGGCTGAGTTCCGCGCCCCGGTTCGCCCTGGTCTCCGCTCGCCGAGTGGGCGGCGACACTCTGGAAACCTGGCGCCGGGAAGCCTAAGGAGCGGCATGTTCACGGGTATCGTCACCGACATCGGTGAAATCGTTTCGGTCGATCCGGGCGGCAACGCCGGCGACCGCCGCTTCGTCGTCCGCACCCGGCACGACCTCGCGCCCGTTCCGATCGGCGCCTCGATCGCCTGCTCGGGCTGCTGCCTGACGGTGATCGAGAAGAACGGCGACACCTTCGCCGTCGAAGTGTCGGCAGAGAGCCTGTCCAAGACCCATCTCGGCGACTGGAAGGCCGGGAGCCGGATCAACCTCGAACTCTCGCTCAAGGTCGGCGACGAGCTGGGCGGCCATCTCGTGTACGGCCACGTCGACGGTGTGGGGCGCATCGCCTCCATGACGCCGGAAGGCGGCAGTGTCCGCTTCGTCCTCGAGGCCCCTCCGGAACTCGCGCGCTTCATCGCAGCCAAGGGGTCGGTCGGGATCGACGGCATCTCGCTCACGGTCAACGAAGTGGATGGCAACCGTTTCGGCGTGAACGTGATCTCGCATACCCAGGCGGTGACGACGCTGGGCGGGGCGAAGGTCGGCCAGCGGGTCAATCTTGAGGTGGATATGCTCGCGCGTTACGTTGCGCGACTGTTGGAGCACGGAAGCAAATGAGCGCGCTCGAAAAGGACGCCTGGCGGATCACCTTCTCGGAGGTGAAGGCCGCCGCCGAGGACATCATCGAGGAGGCCCGCAAGGGGCGGATGTTCATCCTCGTCGACGACGAGGATCGCGAGAACGAAGGCGATATCGTCATCCCCGCCCAGTGGGCGACGCCGGAAGCCATCAATTTCATGGCCAAGCACGCGCGCGGCCTGATCTGCCTCGCGATGACGCGCGAGCGCGTCGAGCAGCTCGGCCTGCCGCTGATGGCCCAACATAACGGGACACGCCACCAGACGGCCTTCACCGTCTCGATCGAGGCGCGCAATGGCGTGACGACGGGCATCTCGGCGGCCGACCGCGCCCGGACCGTCGCGGTGGCGATCGATCCGTCCTGCGGACCGCAGGACATCGTGACTCCGGGCCATGTTTTCCCGCTGGTCGCCCGCGACGGCGGCACGCTGGAGCGGACCGGCCACACGGAAGCGGCGGTCGACCTGGCGCGCCTCGCGGGTCTGACGCCGGCCGGCGTGATCTGCGAGATCATGAACGACGACGGCACCATGGCCCGTCGCAACGACCTCATCACCTTCGCCCAGCGCCATGGGCTCAAGATCGGCACCATCGCCGACCTCATCGCCTATCGCCGCCGCTACGATTCGATCGTCAAGCGCATCAGCGAGACCACACTCGACAGCACATGGGGCGGCGACTTCCGCTGCGTCGTCTACGTGAACAAGGTGACGATGGCGCAGCACGTCGCCCTCGTGAAGGGCGACCCCGCCGCGGGCGGCCCCGTCATGGTGCGCATGCACGCCGTGAACCTCTTCACCGACACGCTCGGCCAGCGCAGCGGTGGTCGTGGCGGCGAGATCGAAGCGTCGATGCGGGAGATATCCAAGGAAGGCCGCGGCGTGATCGTGCTGATTCGCGAGCCACTCACCGTCGTCCTGGCCGAACAGCGCCGCCGCGCCGGCGAGCCGATCGAACCCTCTGGGCAGGAGCTGCGCGACTACGGCGTCGGCGCCCAGATCCTGATCGATCTCGGCGTGAAGGAGATGGTCCTGCTGACCAACAGCAACAAGAGCATCGTCGCCCTCGAGGGCTTCGGTCTCAAGGTGACCGGCCAGAAGCCCGTTCCCGGCCGCGTGGTGCGCTGACATGTCGACACGCACGGAGAACCCGACGGCGAAGCCCGCCGTCGACGGCGTCAAGGGTGCGCGCATCCTGATCGTGGAGTCGCGTTACTACGCCGACATCGCCGATGCCCTGATCGAAGGGGCGGAGCGGGAGATCAAGAGGAACGGGGCAAAGGCGGAGCGCATCGTCGTGCCGGGCGCCTTCGAGATCCCGGGGGCGATCGCCATGGCGGCGTCCAGGAAGGGCAAGGCCTATGACGGGTACGTCGCGCTGGGCTGCGTCATCCGTGGCGAGACCACCCATTACGACTATGTCTGCGGCGAGAGTGCGCGCGGGCTGATGGACCTCGCGGTCCACAAGAAGCTGGCCATCGGCTACGGCATCCTGACCGTCGATACCGTCGAGCAGGCGCGCGCGCGCGCCCAGACCGACCGCGGGGACAAGGGCGGCGACGCCGCCCACGCCTGCCTGGCCATGGTTGCCCTGCGCCGCCGCTGGGTCAAATCGTGACGGACAAGCCGGCGCCGAGCCGCCGCCAGGCTGCCCGTCTCGCCGCGGTCCAGGCCCTCTACCAATGGCAGGAGGGACAGGATGCGCCGGCGGAGATCATCGAACAGTTCCTGAAGGTACGGACCGGAGAGGCGGGCGAGGGCGGCATGCGCCGCGATGCCGACCGTCCACTCTTCAAGGCTATCGTCGAAGGCACGACGGCGCATCGCGACGAGCTCCAGGAGATGGTTTCAGCGGCCCTGTCCAAGGAATGGACCTGGGCCCGCATAGACCGGCTCGTGCGGGCGATCCTGCTCGCAGGCGCCTACGAGCTGGTGCACCGCAAGGACGTGCCGCTGCGCGTGGCGATCAACGAGTATGTCGAGGTCAGCCACGCTTTCTACGATCACGCGGAGCCGAGCTTCATCAACTCGGTGCTGGACCGCGTGGCCCGCGAGGCGCGTCCGTCCGAGCTCGCGAAGTAGGCCGCCATGGCGCCGCGGCGCATCGGCGAATTCGAGCTGATCGCCCGCTACTTCGCGCCGCTCGCCCGCAGCTTCGAGGGGGCGGGCGGTCTGCGGAGCGACAATGCGCTGCTGCCGGCCGATCCACAGCACGATCTCGTCGTGAAGACCGACACCGTGGTCGCCGGCGTGCATTTCCTGGCAGACGAGCGGCCCGAACGTCTTGCCGCCAAGGCCTTGCGGGTGTGCCTGTCCGATCTCGCGGCAGGCGGGGCGACGCCGTTCGTCTATCAGCTCTCGCTGGCGCTGCCCGCTGCCTGGCGCGAATCCTGGGTCGCCGGCTTCGCACGGGGCCTGGCGGCCGACCAGCGGCGCTACGGGATCGTATTGTGCGGCGGCGATACCGTCGTCACCCCGGGGCCGCTTACAGTCACCGTCACGGCCATCGGCAAGGTCGCGAAAGGGCGGGGGCGAACCCGGGCCGGGGCACGGGTCGGCCATGAACTTTGGGTCAGCGGCACCGTGGGCGATGGGGCACTCGGCCTGCTGGCGGCCCGCGGCGAACTCGGCGGCCTTTCGCGCGCCGACCGCGCCACACTGGAGGAGCGCTACCGCCTGCCGCTTCCCCGGACAACCCTGGGACGCCGCCTGGCCGACATTGCGAGCGCAACGGCCGACATTTCCGACGGCCTCCTCGCCGACGCGGGCCATATCGCGGTCGCCTCGGGAGTCGGCCTCGAGATCGACCGTGAAAGCATCCCGATCTCGCCGGCGGCGCGGCGCGCACTGGAGCTTGTCCCGTCGCTCTGGTCGTCGGTCGTGGCAGGCGGCGACGATTACGAGCTGCTGATGGCCGTGCCGCAGGAGAAAGTGAACGCGCTGCGGACGGCGGCCCGCGCGGCGCGGGTCCCGGTCCGCCGGGTCGGCCGCTTCACACGCGACGAAGGCGTCGTGCTGCGCGAGGGCGGCCGCGTCGTTCGCGCAACACGCAAGGGCTACGTCCACTTTTAGGCTGCATCTTTCGCGTAGCAGCCGCGCGCCGCGTGCTATGGCTCGCATCCGGCGACCCCGTAGATTGCCGGTCAATGGACGGATCGGGAAAGATGGAAACGCCAAACACGGCAGCCAAGGGCGGGATGCCCCGGCGATCGATGCGCAACATCGCGCTGCTCGCCATGTGCCAGGCCCTGACGCAGAGCAGCAACACGCTCATGTTCGCCTCGTCGGCGCTGGCCGTCCTGACCATCGTGTCGCCGGAGATGCGCATCTGGGCGAACCTGCCGGTCACGATGCAGCATCTCGGCGTGATGCTGTCGGTGTTCCCGGCCTCGATGCTGATGATGAGACGGGGCCGCAAGGTCGGCTTCCGCAGCGGCTCGCTGATGGGCATGGTCGGCGCCTCGCTGGCGGCCATCGGTCTTGGCCTCGCCAGTTTCCCGGTGATGTGTCTCGGCGGGCTGTTCCTCGGGTACGGCATCGCCAACATGCAGCTCTATCGGTTCGCCGCCGTCGAACTGGCGCCGGGACAGTATCGTGCGCAGGCGATCTCCTATGTCACGGCGGGCGGCGTCGTGGCCGGCGTGGTCGGTCCGACCCTGGCGCGTTTCACGCCCGACCTGTGGTTGCCGCTCTATCAGGCCAGCCTCGTGGCCGTGATCGTCATCCACATGATCGTCTTCTTCATCCTGGGATTCATCGAGTTCCCGCAGGTGAAGGCCGAGGAGGCCACGGGGCCTCAGCGCCCTCTCAAGGAGATCGTGACCCAGCCGACCTACATGGTGGCCTGCACGGCGGCGATGATCGCCTTCGGCGTCATGTCCTTCGTCATGGCGGCATCGCCGCTGGCGATCGTCCAATGCGGACTGAGTGCAAAGGAAGCTCCGGTCACGATTTTCGTCCACGTCATGGGCATGTTCGTGCCGTCGTTCTTCACCGGCCACCTGATCTCGCGCTTCGGCGTCTTCAACATGATGATCGCGGGCGGCGTGCTCCTGGTGGCGGGAGTCGCCGTGGCCCTGACCGGGATCACGGAGTGGCACTTCCGCGGGGCACTCACCCTGAACGGCGTCGGATGGAATTTCCTCTTCGTCGGCGCCACGACGCTCATCACGACCACCTACCGGCAGGCCGAACGTGGCAAGGCGCAGGCCTTCAACGACTTCATGGTCTTCGGCACGACCACGATGGCGAGCCTCCTCGCCGGCGTGGTGCTGGAGGTGAGGGGATGGGCCGTCCTCAACTATCTGGCGCTCGCCATGGTGCTCGTGGCGCTTGCCGTGATCGTCGGCTTCCGGGTTCGCAACCCGTCGCGCCTTTGACCTCCAAGCCCTTGCAGAATTAGGCCTTTTCCCGGCGATTAGTTGCGCAAACCCGGGCGTTCTGCCATTTTTTCATGCCTCGCGCCGGGGGAGAGCGTTCTGCGACTCGGGTCGCGATGGGTTTGGAAGCGCCGTCAAAACAATAGGTTAAAATTACATGTCCTCTATTCTATGGGCAGTCATCGGCTGCGGCATCGTCGCCCTGCTGTATGGCGTCATCACCGCGTCGAGGGTCATGGCCTCCGATGCGGGTACCCCGCGCATGCAGGAGATCGCGCAGGCCGTCCAGGAAGGCGCCGCCGCCTACCTGCGTCGTCAGTACACCACCATCGGCATCGTCGGAGTGGTCGTCCTCATCCTTCTCGCCATCCTGCTCGGCAAGTTTGCCGCCATCGGCTTCCTGATCGGCGCCGTGCTGTCGGGTGCGGCGGGCTTCATCGGCATGAACGTCTCGGTCCGCGCCAACGTGCGCACGGCCGTGGCCGCCCAGAAGAGCCTGGGGCAGGGCCTCGACCTGGCGTTCAAGTCCGGCGCCATCACCGGCATGCTGGTGGCGGGCCTCGCGCTGTTGGGCGTCGTCGGCTACTTCGCCCTTCTCCTCAAGATGGGCGTGCCGGCCGGCGGCCGCGTCATGGTCGATGCGCTGGTCGCGCTGGGCTTCGGCGCCTCGCTGATTTCGATCTTCGCCCGTCTCGGTGGCGGCATCTTCACCAAGGGTGCCGACGTTGGCGGCGACATGGTCGGCAAGGTCGAAGCCGGTATCCCGGAAGATGACCCCCGCAACCCGGCCACGATCGCCGACAACGTGGGCGACAATGTCGGCGACTGCGCCGGCATGGCGGCCGACCTGTTCGAGACCTATGCGGTGACGACGGTCGCCACGATGGTCCTGGCGTCGATCTTCTTCCAGGCCGATGCCGGCCTCGTCGCCAAGCTGATGACCTACCCGCTGGCCATCGGCGGCGTCTGCATCCTGACCTCGATCATCGGCACCTATTTCGTCCGGCTCGGGTCGGACGGAAACATCATGTGGGCGATGTACAAGGGCTTCATCGCCGCCGCCGTGCTGTCGGTTCCGGCGATCTGGTTCGTGACCCAGTACGTCGTCGGCATGGGCACCGTCATGAAGGTGGGCGATCTCAGCTTCACCGGCATGTCGCTCTTCTGGTGCGCCATGATCGGCCTCATCGTGACGGGCCTGATCATCTGGATCACCGAGTACTACACCGGCACCGACTACCGCCCGGTCAAGGCCGTCGCCCAGGCGTCGGTCACCGGCCACGGCACCAACGTGATCGCCGGCCTTGCCATGTCGATGGAGGCCACCGCGCTGCCGGCGCTGGTGATCTGCGCCGGCATCGTGGCCTGCTACATCATGGCCGGCCTGTTCGGCATCGCGATCGCCACCACCGCCATGCTGGCGCTGGCCGGCGTGGTCGTGGCGCTCGATGCCTATGGTCCCGTCACCGACAATGCCGGCGGCATTGCCGAGATGGCAGGGCTGCCCAAGGAGGTGCGCAAGAACACCGACGCGCTCGATGCGGTCGGCAACACGACCAAGGCCGTCACCAAGGGTTACGCCATTGCGTCGGCGGGCCTCGGCGCCCTGGTCCTGTTCGCGGCCTACACCTCGGACCTCGACTACTTCATCGCCCAGGGCAAGCTCGGGGTGAAGGCCGTCAGCTTCTCGCTGACCAACCCGTACGTCGTGGTCGGCCTGCTGATCGGCGGCGGTCTGCCGTACCTGTTCGGCGGCATGTCCATGCTGGCCGTCGGCCGCGCCGCCCAGGCGGTGGTCGAGGAGGTCCGGCGGCAGTTCCGGGAGAAGCCGGGCATCATGGAGGGCAAGGATCGCCCCGATTACGGCCGCGCGGTGGACATGCTCACCAAGGCCGCGATCAAGGAGATGATCGTGCCGTCGCTGCTGCCGGTGCTCTCGCCGGTGGTGCTCTACTTCGTGATCGCCGCCATCGCGAACAAGGCCGATGCCTTCGCCGCGGTCGGCGCCATGCTGCTCGGCGTGATCGTCACGGGCCTGTACGTCGCCGTCTCCATGACGGCCGGCGGCGGCGCCTGGGACAATGCCAAGAAGTACATCGAGGAAGGTCACTTCGGCGGCAAGGGATCCGAGGCCCACAAGGCCGCGGTGACCGGCGACACGGTCGGCGACCCGTACAAGGATACCTCGGGCCCTGCCGTGAACCCGATGATCAAGATCACCAACATCGTGGCCCTGCTGCTGCTCGCCGTGCTTGCGCACTAGGCTCGGCGAACGCAACGACGAGAAAGCCCCGGCCGCAAGGCCGGGGCTTTTTCTTTGGCTGGCGGCGGCGCGGGCGGTCGCCTTCGGAACCGCCGCCGCGAGGCCCGTAAACTAGATGCTGCCGCCGGTCGGGGCGCCCGGATTGCTGTTCTGCTTGCCGCCGCTGAATTTGCCGACGTTGCCCAGGATCTGCTCGAGCACCGTGAGTTCCTTGCCGGACGTCGGCGTGGTGCGGCGAACCATCTGGATGTCCTGCGCATCGGCCAGGTCGTAATTCTTGATGGCCGTGACGCGGCCTTCGTCATTGAACGTGACCTGGATGACCTTCTGCTGCGTGATCTTGGGCTTCATGAAGGCCCAGACTTCCTGGGTTTCGCTGATGTAGAACCAGATGTTCGGATTGAACGTGGCGACCGCCGAGGGCGACCCGATCAGGCGCACCACGTCTTCGCGGCTCTGCGCGCCGACCTCGAGTTTCTCGACGGAGCCGGGGGTCGGGGCGAACCCGCGCTGATCGACAACGGGGCTGCAGGCACCCATGGCGAGGGCGACAGCCGGGGTGAGCAGGGCGAGCGGGACGGAGCGACGCATGGACGATTTCTTGTCTTCGCGGGAAAGAGGGACCCCAACATGTCGTGGCGACCTCGCCGGGTCAACCGGTGTGCTCAACGCGAGCGGGGAGGAGTGACTTTGTTTCGTCGACGCAAGCCGGAAGACGATTTTGCCATCGCGGTCTACAACCGGACGGCCGAGCAGGCGCGCGCCGCGGAACTGTTCGAAGCCTGCGGTATTCCCGACACGCTCGACGGACGCTTCGACGCGCTGGCGCTGCATGCGGCGCTCGTGATCGACCGGCTGCGGCGCGAGCCCGATGGCGAGGCCTTGGCGCAGGCCTTCTTCGATGCGATGTTCCGCCATCTCGACCTGACTCTTCGCGAGATCGGTGTCCAGGATCTCGGCGTCGGCCGCCGGATCAAGATCATGGCGGAGGGATTTCACGGCAGGGCGCTCGCCTATCGCGCGGCCCTGCAGGGCGAAGGGCCGGTTTCGCTGGCCGAGGCCTTGCGCCGCAACGCCTATGGCGGTAGGCCGCCCGAGGATGAAGCGAGCGTCGGGCGTCTGGAAGACTATGTACGGGCCTATGCGGCGAAACTGGAAGCAACCCCTCGCCAGAACCTGATGAAATAGATTAATAAAATGACACAAGAGACTGTTTCTAAACAAAACTCAGAGCTCGAACGAGTCGTCGACCTCGATCGTATGGGCCCCGGTGGTACGGCACTGGACGTGGTGGCGACGGAAACCGAGTGCGCGGCGCTGGCCAAGCGGTTCGGTTTCCTGTCCTTGCCCGCGCTGTCGGCGCGCGTGACCGTCGACCGCAAGCCGGGGGGCCGGGTCGTGGTCGAGGGACGCCTCAAGGGCCGGCTGGTACAGGCGTGTGTGCTGAGTCTGGACCCGGTCACGCAGGACCTGGACGAGGCTTTCCGCGTCGTGTTTGCGGACAATGCCGAGGACGAGCGGGATCCGGAAAGCGGCGAGGCCGTCCTGAATGCCCACGCCGACGCGCCGGAACCGCTGACGGGGAATATTCTCGACGTCGGCGAAATCATCGCCGAACAGCTCTCGCTGACGGCCGATCCCTACCCGAGACGGCCGGGCGTCAAGCTGGAGGACGTGCTGCCGAAACCGAGGAACAACGGTCGCCGGGGCGCCCCCGAGCAGCCGCGCAATCCTTTCGCGGGACTTGCCGCCTTGAAGGACAAACCCCGCCGCGACCGCTAAATTGTTGCGGCGGTGGAACGATTTGGCTAGAGAAAGCCGCCCGCCGCGCCTATAGAGCGCGGCCTCAGCATTTTTGGGTAGGTGTGAGCTCCGGCAGCGGAGCGGCATCGCCCGTCGTGGAGATCGTCATGGCAGTTCCCAAGAAAAAAGTTTCGAAGTCCCGTCGCAACATGCGTCGCGCCCATCACGGCCTGCCGACGATGGCCTACATGGAATGCAAGAATTGCGGCGAGCTGAAGCGGCCGCACATGGTTTGCAGCCATTGCGGCTATTACCGCGAGGACATGCCGGTCGTGGCCGACGCCGCGTCGGCCGAGAAGTAAACCGAAGCACGCCGCCGGCGATGCATTGGCAGTCGACGGGCGGGACAGGCCGGTGACCGCAGGCAAGGTCGTTCTGGCACTCGACGGCATGGGCGGCGACCACGCGCCCGATGTCGTCGTCGAGGGTGCCGACATTGCCCGCGAACGATATCCGGGCACGTCCTTCCTGTTGTTCGGCGATGCCGCACGGCTGAAGCCCCTGGTCGACAAGCGCAAGGGGCTGGCGCAGGCCCTCGAGATCGTGCCGGCAGAAGATGCCGTGCTCGCCGAGGACAAGCCTTCCTTTGCGCTGCGCCGTCGCCGCAAGTCCAGCATGTACCTTGCGGTCGAGGCCGCGGCGCAGGGGCAGGCCGATACCGTCGTTTCCGCCGGCAACACCGGTGCGCTGCTGGCGATCTCGATGTTTGCCATGCGCATGGTGGAGGGCGCGCGCCGCCCGGCCCTGGCCTCCTTCCTGCCGACCTCGAAGGGCGAGACGGTCATGCTCGACCTCGGCGCCAACCTCGAGTGCGATGCCAATAATCTCGCCGAGTTCGCCATCATGGGCAGCGTCTTCGCCCAGGTCCTGCTGGGACTCGACGCACCGCGGGTCGGGCTGCTGAACGTCGGGTCCGAAGAGCTGAAGGGCCACGAGGAGGTCCGTCAGGCCGCCGCCTGGCTGCGCAACGAACAGGTTGGCATCAATTTCCAGGGGTTCGTCGAAGGCAACGACATCGGGGCCGGCAAGGCGGACGTCGTCGTCACCGACGGCTTCACCGGCAACGTGGCGCTGAAGTCGATCGAGGGCACCGCCAAGCTCTACACCCAGTTCGTGCGCGATGCCTTCCGGACCTCGACCTTCGCCAAGATCGGCTACCTGTTTGCGTCCGGGGCGTGGACCAAGCTGCGTCAGCGTGTCGATCCACGTCGCTACAATGGCGGTGTCTTTCTCGGCCTCGACGGCGTCTGCGTGAAGAGCCACGGCGGGACGGACGGGCTTGGCTTCGCCTATGCGATCGGCGTTGCCGTCGATCTGGTCCGCTACGAATACAAGAACAAGCTCGTCGAAGGGCTGGCACGGCTGCACGAGGTCACATCGGTCGCGACCGACAAGACACCTCTGCCGGCCAGCGGAGGAACCGCGTGATCCGTTCAGTTGTCCAAGGGTGCGGCGCCTATCTGCCGGAACGCATCGTCACCAACGAGGAACTCGCCCGCAAGGTCGAGACGTCCGACGAATGGATCCAGCAGCGCACCGGTATCCGCCAGCGTCATATCGCGGCGGAAGGTGAATTCACGTCGCACCTCGCCCTGAAGGCCTCCCAGCGCGCCCTCGACCATGCCGGCGTCAAGGCGTCGGATCTCGATCTCATCGTGCTGGCGACGGCAACGCCGGACGAGACGTTCCCGGCGACCGCAACGCGCGTGCAGGCCGAACTCGGCATGACCAAAGGCGCGGCCTTCGACGTCCAGGCAGTCTGTGCTGGTTTCGTCTATGCGGTGTCGGTCGCCGACAGCCTGATCAAGAACGGCATCGCCGGGACCGCCCTCGTCATCGGCGCGGAGACATTCTCGCGCATCCTCGACTGGGAAGACCGTGGCACCTGCGTCCTGTTCGGAGACGGTGCCGGCGCGGTGGTGCTCAAGGGCGAGCAGGGGACGGGAACGGCCGCCGATCGCGGCATCCTGGCCAACGCGCTGCATTCGGACGGGCGTCACCACGATATCCTCTATGTCGATGGCGGGCCTTCCTCGACGCGCACGACCGGCTTCCTCCGCATGGAAGGCAAGGAAGTCTTCAAACATGCCGTCGTCAACATGGCGGCGGTCGTCGCAGAGGTGCTGGACAAGGCCGGGCTCCAGTCGAAGGACATCGACTGGCTGGTGCCGCATCAGGCCAACAAGCGCATCATCGACGGTACCGGCCGCAAGCTCGGACTTCCGCCGGAGCGCGTCGTCGTCACGGTGGACCGGCATGCCAATACGTCGGCCGCCTCGATCCCCCTCGCGCTCGACACGGCCGTGAAGGACGGTCGGGTGAAGCGGGGCGACCTGCTGCTGCTGGAAGGTATCGGCGGCGGTTTGGCCTGGGGCGCCTCCCTGGTCCGCTGGTAGCGCCGTTCCGGCCCCCGGCGGGCTGTCGTCGGTAACGGAACGTGAACAGACACCGATTCAAGTCCAGCCGCTATCCCACTGATATTGACCGCTTTCCAACCTTACAGTAAGGATTAACTGGGGGAAGGAAGGGGACCGGATGGAAGGCCGGACTATCACGCGTGCCGATCTCAGCGAGTCGGTGTTCCAGGAAGTGGGCCTGTCTCGCAACGAATCCAGCGACCTCGTGGAGACGATCCTCTCCGAGGTGGTGGAAGCGTTGGCGCGTAGCGAATCTGTAAAGATCTCGTCTTTCGGGAGCTTCACGGTTCGCGACAAGGGGCAGCGCGTGGGCCGCAATCCGAAGACGGGGCAGGAAGTTCCCATCCTGCCGCGACGGGTCCTCGTCTTTCGAGCGTCGAACGTCCTGAAATCGCTCATCAACGGGACGCCCGACGAGATGAAGGATTAGTGGGAAATGTGGGGGTTCGAAGATGGCCGTTTCGGTTCAGGCCGCCGAAAGGCGGGTTGAGAAGTCGGCGCAGGCCTTTCGCACGATCAGCGAGGTAGCGACCGAACTGGACGTGCCGCAGCACGTCCTGCGGTTCTGGGAAAGCAAGTTCAGCCAGGTTCGGCCGCTGAAGAGGGGCGGTGGCCGCCGGTACTATCGGCCGGAGGATATCGACCTCCTGCGCCGGATTCGCACGCTGCTCTACGACGACGGATACACGATCAAGGGCGTCCAGCGGCTGCTCAAGGAAGGGCGGGGCCGACTGCCGGCGCAGCGCCTCGACCTCGTGGCCGAAAGCGCGTTGGAAAGCCTCCGTATCGTTTCCGCCAGGGCCGAGGCCATGACCAGCGGGGCGCCGCGCCAGCCGCTGCCCCGCACCGGGCCGCAGCCCTCGACGACGACGCCGCGCGCGGCGGTTCTCGACCTGCACAAGCGGCGGGAGATCGAATCGGTCCTCGAGGACCTCGAACAGGCCCTGACCCAGCTGCGCACGACGCTCAAAGCCCAGAGCTGAGCCGAAGGGCAATCTTGCATAAAGCAAGATTGCCCGCTCCCAAACGCTAGCGGCGCTTGCCTCCAATTGCCACCTCATCTGGTGGCAATTGTAAGTTAATGTATCAACTCACTGATTTTGCTTTGGTTTTCTGCCTTCCGGCGTATCTTGACGGGCGAGGGGTTCGTCAACGGTGTCGTCAAAGGGGGACGGAGCCGTGTTGCCAGATCGGGAAGTCGCGCCGCGGGGGGCGCCGAGGATCGCTGCCTTTGCATTGAATGACAATGTATTAGGCAGCGATCTTCCATCGATATACGAGATGCTGTACCTGCGCCGCGGGCTATCCCAGGCGGGAGGGAAGCTTCCGCTTTTCGACATGGACGGCCAGACCGTCGATGTTGCCATCGTAAAGCGCTGTCTGAGCCAGGGATGGGCGGAACCTTGGTTCTCGAATCCGCTCAAGCCGGACTGGCTGGTGTGCAAGCTCACGCCGGAAGGCCGCCGGATCGCCGCGTCCTGAGGCAGACCACGACCGATCGATAGATCGGGAGCCTCCGGCTTGTGTTGATCGTTCTTTCCAAAACCGCCCGTCGGGTGTTTGAGGAGGACAGTCGTGAGCAGTCTGGAAAGCGCGATCAAGGTGTCGGCCGCACTTCGCGGCGAGGGAAAGTACAGAGAGGCCGTCGACCTCATCGAAAAGGCCCTCCAGGCTGCCGCTCCCGACGACTTCATGCGGCTGAACGCGAACCGGGAAGGCCTGAAAGCCGCCGAAGCCGCCGGCATGACGGCAAAAGCGCAGCGCTTCTCCGACGCGATCTCGAAGCCGGAATCGGAGCCCGAAGAAGAGGAATAGTGTCCGAGCGCTCAGGCTCTGCACGCGTCCGCTGTCACGCATGGGCATGCGGAGCGGCGCGAACCTGTCCAGCTGTTCGGGCTTTAAATGGTCGGGGCGACAGGATTTGAACCTGCGACCCCCAGTCCCCCAGACTGATGCGCTACCAGGCTGCGCTACGCCCCGACCGGTGCCCCGCGACGGGCGCCGGGCCACGCGGCTTTAGCGCGAATGACAGCCGTGCCGCAAGCTGAGTTGCACGAAAGGAATGCAGGGACGATACAGGGGCATGAACGATCCTGGCCAGCGCGTCCTGCTCTTCTCGTCCATCGGACACATGCTGATGCACATGATGACCGCCTTCTACGCGGTCATCGTCCTGACGCTGGCCGTCGCATGGGACCTGCCCGCCGAGGATCTTCTGCGCCTGTACGCGCCCGCGACCGTTCTGCTCGGCATCATGTCGCTGCCCGCGGGGTGGCTGTCCGACCGGTTCGGGGCGCCCGCGATGATGGTGGTCATGTTCTTCGGGCTCGGCCTGTCGTCGATCGCCTGTGGATACGTCCCGGATCGGGACACGGCGATGCTGTCGGTCGCCCTGTGCGGCCTCGGCATCTTCGGCGCGTTCTATCACTCCGTCGGCATCGGCTGGGTGATCCGGACCGCCCGGGAGCAGGGCCATGCAATGGGCGTTAACGGCCTGTGGGGCAGCGCGGGGCTCGCTCTCTACGGGATCGTGCCGGGCATCCTGATCACGCTCGCCTCCTGGCGCGCCGCCTTCATCGTACCGGGTCTCGTCTGCATCGGCGTCGGCATCGCGCTGCTCTGGGAGATGCGGCGGGGGCGGATCGGCGACCGTCCGATGCCGGAGAGACACGGCGTCCAGCTGGGCCGCCGGGAATTCTGGCGCGTCTTCCTCGTCCTCTCGGTGACCATGGCCCTAGAAGGCGTGATCTGGCAGGCCGTGATGTTCGGCGCAGCCCTTGTCTTCGAGACGAAGCTCGGTCCGGAGATTGCCGTGCTCCGCGACCAGCTCGCGACGTGGGGCTTCCCGACCAAGACGGTGCTGTGGGTCGGGCTGGCGACGTCGACGATCTACGTCGTATCCGGCTTCGCCCAGTACGCGCTCGGCCGCCGGGTGGTCGACCGCTATCCACTCAAGACGAGCTACGTGCTGGCCTCGGCTCTGCAGATCGGCGCCATGATCGCTCTCGCCTTGGGCAACGGCTATGTCGCTCTGCTGGGGGCGATCGGCTCGGCCGTACTGAGTTCGGTCGCCGGACCGGTCGAGAACATCCTGATCGCGCGCTACACACCCAGCCGCTATCACGGGCTCGGGTTCGGCGCGAAGTTCGTGGTGGCGTTCGGCGCGGGGCCGCTGGCGATCCTTCTGATCGCCTGGATCCGGGAGACGACGGGCAGCCTCGAACTGCTCTTCCTCGGTCTCGCGGCCACCTCGGTGGTCATCACCCTGGTGGCCTTGCTGCTGCCCGGCGGCGAAAGGGGGCGGCAGGCGCCGGTGCCGCAGGCGGCACCGGCGGAGTGAACGCTATTTGGTGCCCTTGGCCGCCTTGTAGGCGGGCCGGGACAGGCAGCGGTCGAGCCAGGCGGCGATGTTCGGATAGGGCGACAGGTCGAACTTGATCGGCTTGGCCCAGCTCATCACCGAGGCGAGGTTGAGGTCGGCGACGGTGAACGTCGAGCCCAGCAGGTAGTCGCGGCCGGCGAGCGCCGCGTTCAGCACGCCGAAGGGCTTGGGCAGCATCTTCTGCGCATCCGCGACGGCCTCCGGTTTACGCTTGTCCGGCGGCGTCATGTACATGTCGATGAGGATGGTGAGCAGGGGCTTCTCGACTTCCGTCATGCCCCAGAAGCTCCACTGCCAGGTCAGGGCCTGCTCCTCGATGCTCGCCGGCATGAAGCCGTCCTTGCCGTATTTGGCGGCGAGATAGAGGTTGATGGCCATCGACTCGAACAGCTTGAAGCCACCGTCGTCGATCGCCGGCACCTTTCCGTTGGGGTTGACCTTCAGGAAGTCGGCCCCTTTCAGGTCCTTCATCTCGACGGCCACGTGCTCGAACGGAATGGCCAGTTCGTGGACGATCCAAAGCGCCCGAGAGGTGCGCGATGCGGTCGGCCCGTAAATCTTCACAGTCACTATCAGTCTCCCCAGACCCTGGAACAGCGCGGACGATAGAGCAGGGCTGCTGGCCGGTCTAACGCCTATTCCGCAACGCCGTGCGCGTTGCCGACGCAGCGGTGCCGATAGCCGGAACAGAGCCGGCCAAGGGCTGCCTGTGACGCAGAGGTTACGCTGCCGGCGATCAGGCGACCGTCGTCCCGGCTGCTGCCGGGACGACGGCCTCGATGTCTTCAGGACGTGGCCTTGGCCAGGGCCTGGTCGAGATCGGCGATGATGTCGCCCACCGTTTCGATACCGATCGACAGGCGCAGTACATCGGGTCCGGCCCCGGCCGCCACCCGCTGTTCCTCGGAAAGCTGACGATGGGTCGTCGAGGCAGGGTGGATGATCAGGCTCTTGGCATCGCCGATATTGGCGACGTGCGAGAAGAGCTCGACATTGTCGACCACTTTCACGCCGACCTCGTAACCGCCCTTCACGCCGAGGGTGAAGACCGAACCCGCGCCGCGCGGCAGGTATTTCTGGGCAAGGCGGTGATACTTGTTCGCCGGCAGACCGGCGTAGTTCACCCAGGCCACGGCCGGATGCTTCTCCAGATGCTGCGCGACAGCGAGCGCATTGGCGCAATGCCGTTCCATGCGCAGCCCAAGCGTCTCCATGCCCAGCATCGTGAGCCAGGCGTTGAACGGCGCCTGCGAGGGACCGAGATCTCGCAGCCCCACGGCGTGGCCGTGGAAGGTGTAGGCCATGTCGCCGAACGTCTCGTGGAAGTTCAGGCCATGATAGGCCGGCTCCGGCCCGGCCAGGCTGGGGAACTTGCCGCCACGCGACCAGTCGAACTTGCCGGAATCGACGACGGCGCCGCCCATCGACGTTCCGGTGCCGCTCAGGAATTTGGTCGTCGAATGCACGACAAGGGTCGCACCATGATCGATCGGCCGGCACAGCCAGGGCGTGGCGAGCGTGTTGTCCACGAGGAGCGGGACTCCCGCATCCTCGGCCACCCGTGCGATCGCCTCGATGTCCGAAACGACGCCGCCGGGATTGGCCAGGCTTTCGATGAAGAAGGCCTTGGTATTGTCCGTCACTGCACGCTTGAAATTGTCGACGACATCCGCGTCGACGATCTTCGCCGTCCATCCGAACTTCGGATAGGTGTTCTTCATCTGCTGCAACGAGCCGCCATAGAGACGCGACGCCGCTACGATCTCGGCGCCCGGCGTCATCAGCGGGAAGAGGGCAAGAAGCTGGGCAGCATGGCCGGACGAGGCCACCGTACATCCCTTGCCGCCCTCCAGGGTCGCGAGCCTCGTCTCGAGCGCCGCGTTCGTCGGGTTCGTCAGGCGCGAATAGATGAAGCCCACGGTCTGGAGATTGAACAGGGCGGCAGCATGATCGGCATCGTCGAACACATAGGCCGTGCTTTGATAGATCGGCTGGGCACGGGCTCCGGTCGCAGGGTCGGGTGCAGCGCCGGCATGGACTGCCAGCGTGTCGAAGCCGTATGTCTTGTCGCTCACCTTCGTCTCCTCTCGTTCATTGCCGGGCTGCACGCGGCACGAGCCCGGCTCGCCCACCCGAACCTCGCATCTAAGCCGAGTTTCGTCACGGCATCCGAATCCGCAGGCAGAGGGTTGGCATGCACCCTGCGATTTGTAGTTTGCAGGCCGTAGCAAGCTTGTTGCTGACGAAAGCGTCAGCTTGAAAGCCGATAGGCCGGAAAGCGAAACGAATTGTTCATTTCCGTCTGCCGGATGATGAAAGTCAGCTTCATGTAAGGTTCGGCGACTAAAGCTCCTTGCTCTGTTCTGCGCGTTCCCTCGGGTTCGCCGCGACATGGGGGAGCGAAACGCCGTGCAACGGTTCTTGACCAAGGACTTCCTGTCCGGGCTGATGTTCATCGCCTTCGGCCTGGGCGCGCTTTATTTCGGACAGCACCTCACCGTCGGCACGTCCGTGAGGATGGGCCCCGGCTACGTCCCGCGCATGTTGTCCTACGTGCTCCTCGGACTGGGAGTGCTGATCTGCATCCTCGCGATCGTGGAGGGGAGCGAGCCGGTCGAAACACCGCGGTGGAAACCCATCACCCTCGTGACGATCGGCATCGTCTGCTTTGCCCTGCTGTTCGAGCGCGCCGGCATGCTGCCCGCCCTCGCGGTGCTGATCCTGATCTCGTCGCTCGCCGGCGAGGAATTCAAGCTGACCGAAGTGATCGGGAACATGGTCGTGCTCGCGATCCTCTGCATCATCGTCTTCAAGGTCGGTCTCGGAATGAACATTTCCGTCATCCAGGGGATTTGGTGACATGGATCTCCTGAACAATCTCTTCCTCGGCCTCAGCGTCGCGGTTTCGCTCCAGAACCTGACCTACGCACTGCTCGGATGCATGGTCGGCACGCTGATCGGCGTGCTGCCCGGCATCGGCCCCGTGGCGACCATCGCCAT